>SXGT01914505.1_pt1 | contig 26092 bp, 27 predicted proteins | sample 3176221 | NCBI WGS metagenome assembly SXGT01 (sample SAMN11356862, study PRJNA531348) | freshwater metagenome | isolation source: freshwater sample F1-120 | place: China: Fuxian Lake, Yuxi | collected 2017-12-25
GAATATAGAGAACATAGAATGTATTACAATGATGGATATTTAGAAATAATTATAGGAACAATGTTTTCTGGTAAAACGTCTTATTTATTACACAAAATTTCTCAAATGATTGAATTAGATTTGCGTGTGCTATATATAAACATTGACTTAGATAATAGAAGTGATAAAAATTATTCTACTCATAATGTATTTTTAGATATTACAGATTGTAAAAAGAAAGATAAGATTGAAAAGAATTTGACAATGATAAAAGTAGGAAATTTGATGCATGTTTTACCTGAAACGTTTTTAGAATATGATGTTATAATGATTGATGAAGCACATTTTTTCAAAGATTTGGTTTTATTCACAAAAATGTTGCTTGATAATAAAAAAAATATATTTATTGGCTCCCTTATTGCTGATTATATGGGTAATAAATTTGGTAATGCCTTGGAATTAGTACCCATTTGTAATAACATCGTTAAACTTGATTCATATTGTGTTGTATGTAGTAAAAAGAAAGTATATAATAAGGCAGTATTTTCTAAAAAAATTCCTGGAAAAGGGGTGAGTGCGGGGGATACAGGGGGCGTTGTGGTAAATGTGGTAAATGTGGTGGATATTGGTGGTGCAGATAAATATATACCAGTATGTAGAGAACATTTTGGTGATATGCCTAAAAAACAACAAGTATCTAACTTGACTAAAATTGTTATTTGTTCAAAATCTAAATTACCTATATATGACCAACAGTTTATAAACAGTGACTTGTAAATTGCGGATTATAAACAATGAATTGCGGTTTGCGTTTTATAAACAATAAATTGTAAATTACGGATTATAAACAATGAATTGCGGTTTGCAGTTTATACATTCAAAATTCCAAACTTATTGTTGGTTCCAAGTCCAACTTTTTGTATATTTCATTTATAAGTGTATCAGTTGTTTCCTTATAAGTGTTATTACTAATTTCATCATACTTTTTTTTATTTATAAAGTATGTATGTGTAATTTTTTTATCTATCTCTATATGTTCATATGGTTTACCATTTCCATCCGTAGTATAAACAATAACATAATCATAATTATCATTTTTGATTGATTCTGTTGTGGTAAAGGGGAGTATGTTAATGTATGGGTCAACAAATTCATTATTATAATTATTATAATCTTTCATATATACAAAAACTTCATCATAGAACAAGGAATAATATCTAATTGCACCTAAAAATAAAATAAAAATATTATTATCAGTATTAATGGCTATATTAATACAACGCTTCTTATACCCCTTTTGTTCTTTTAAGTTTGATTCTGACAATGAATTTATTTTCTTTTTAACAAGGAAGCGTGAATCATTAAGATTTACTGTAATATCACATAATAAATAATATGTTTCTCTATCAATTGGGGTTCTAATAATGTCCATAAGGTCCCATATTTCAAGATTCACTCTTTTTAATATGCAATAATAATAATTGTTCCTACTAATAAAATCTTTTAATTCATTGTATAAGTAGTTATATTCTTTTACAACATCTGCCTTATTGTTTACATCTACAATTTTATCCTTCTTAATATCCAAAATAGTTAACTTATCTAATGCTTCACCTATACTAACCTCTAACTTTACTGACATGTATATGTATTATAGATATATAAAAAAAATTGTGCATATATTTTATGGAGGAGGTGATGCCTATGTGTAAGGCATTACAAAAAGGATGGATATTAAACAATATGTTGTTTTCTACCATTGATGAAGAATACATCGCTGTATCCAGGGATTCTTGCAACAAAGTCGTGTGCCTCTTCTTGCGTATTAAACCCAAAGAGGGTTAAAATCGGCAGTGTATTTTCGTACACTTTTCCACCGGCATGTGTTCCAACAAGGAGCAACATGAAGGGGTTTGTTGGCCTAGTGATGTCTTGCATAGTGCTGTGTGGCGTTTCTAAAAGTTGAAACTATTTATCTATAAGGCACAATAGCACATCAAAATATTCAATTTTTTTTGTTATACAACCATTATAACCATTACAAAAAAGCCTTCTATGCTCCCATCCCCGTGCTTATTCCCCCTGCTTATTCCCCCCCTGCCTATTCCCCCTGCACTGGTAAGACATCGTAATTCCGATGGTTGTATAGGAACCCTGTCAATGGTTCATGTTTCCCAGCAACAAGGGCTTGATTGACCTCTGCAACAATTTCATCAGCCTTTTCAAGTGTACTCACATTGCGGATAAATGATGAGTAGGACACACGGACTCCATCTGTTACACCACCATGTTCTCCATCGTACTTTTGTATAACAGGACCAGCACTGTTAAAAACTTCAACTCCTTTGTAATATAGGCTCAACTGATGCATTGTCAATGTGCACACACTCACGGACACTTGTAGTGATAAGTATAAAATATACAAATTATAATCAATTTATATATTCAATTTTTATATTTATAATCAATTTTTATATTTATAATCAATTTTTATATATGGTAATAATATTATATAAAATATAATGGATAATATACCTGAATTTTTTAAAGTTGGTAGTACCAAAAATATATTTAATGATATTATAAATGAATGTTTAAAATATGACATTTTTACTGTACAAAAAGGCGGTGGGTCTACATTTGGTTCAGGAACTACATTTGGTTCAGGAACTACATTTGGTTCAGGAACTACATTTGGTTCAGGGTCTACGATGGGAGGGGTTATAAACAAGTTAATATTCAGTGAATTATTGTTCAATCAGTTTGGAGGCAAGAGTGTTAAAAAGTGGACAACGTTTTCACATAATGGTGTTTTATTTCCAGAACCATATCAGGCCCATGGCATCCCTATTGTATACGGTGACAAAAAGGAAAAAATATATTTGGACCCAGAATCAGAGGAATATGCAACAATATATTCTAAATTTGTTGATACCGAATATGTTAAAAATAAACTATTTAAACAAAATTTCTTTGGAGATTGGAAGAAATATTTAAAAAAAGGCGGATTTAATCAAATTGTTTCATTAGATATGTGCGATTTTTCATTAATTTATGCCCATGTTTTAAAAATGAAAGAGGATAAAAAGAAAGGGGTTGGGGGGAAGGAGGGGAGTGAGGGGAAGGGAGGTGTGGAGGAGAGGTATAAGGAGGCGTTAATAGACGGTAAGGTACAGGCTGTAGGCAACTTTAGAATAGAACCGCCTGGTATTTTTTTAGGTCGTGGTTGTCATCCACTTGCAGGTAAAATTAAAAAAAGGATTTTTCCTGAGGATATGATAATAAATATTGACAAAAAAAGTAAAATACCTGAATTACCGCTTTTTTATAAAAATAGAAAATGGGGGAAAATAGTTCACGACAATACATTAGAATGGTTAGCATCATGGAAAGACACAATAACTGGAAAAACAAAGTATGTATGGTTGGGAAACAAGTCAGATTTTAAAGCAAAATCAGATTTACATAAATATGAAAAAGCAAGGAAGTTAGCAAAGCATATAAATAATATACGTCTAACTAATATGAATAATATAATTATAAAAGGTAAAAGTGATGAGGATATAAGATTAAAACAATTAGGTTGTGCATTATATTTAATTGATAATTTGGCATTAAGAGTTGGAAATGAAAAAGGAGAAGATGAAGCCGATACTGTAGGCGTATGTTCATTAAGAATAGAACATATTGAATTAAAAGAACCAGATACAGTAAAGTTAGATTTTTTAGGTAAAGATAGCATTAGATATGAAAATAAAGTAAAAGTGGATGAAAATGTATTTAATGCATTATATTCATTTACAAGAAACAAAAAGAAAAGTGATGATTTGTTTGATAAGATTAACCCAACATTGCTTAATACATACATTAAAACAATTTCTTCTCATGATGATTTAACAGCAAAAGTTTTTAGAACATATAACGCTTCATACCTTTTTCAAAAAGAAATAGATGAAATAAATAAAAAATATAATAAGAAGGGTGATAAGGATAGTTATATATCTGAATTATTAACATGTTATAATAAGGCCAATTTAAAAGTAGCATTATTATGTAATCACCAAAAAAATGTTTCTAAAGGTTTTAATGACCAAATTAAAAAGATAGATGATAAAATAGAAGAATTACAAGAAAAGAAAATACAGACAGGTGATGATAAAGATAAAATTAAAAAGATAAATGATAAAATTAAAGACCTTAAAAATAAAAAAAGCCTTAAGGTTGAATTAAAAAATGTTTCTCTTGGCACTTCTAAAATAAATTATATTGATCCTCGTATTACTATTGCATTCCTTAAGAAACATAATATTAAAATTGAAAAAGTATTCTCACAAACTCTTATTGACAAATTTTTTTGGGCTATGGATGTTGATGAAAATTGGACATTTTAATTATTGTTCACAATTTATACATTTTATACATTTTATTTTGCATTTATTATCTATGCTAAAGTATGTACAATTTACATCATTGCATTCACAACAGTCCCTACATCCACCGTCCCCACTGCTCCCCTCTCCGTCACTGCTTCCGCTGCTCCCATCTCCTTCACCGCCACTACTTCCACCGTCCCCATCATCTTCACCTTCCACACACGTACGTCTTGTTTCCCAACATTCTTCACAATCTTCACCGCAACTGGTCCCATCTCCTTCACCTTCACCTTCACCTTCACTATAACTGGTCCCATCTCCTTCACCTTCACCTTCACTATAACTGGTCCCATCTCCTTCACCTTCACCTCCATCGTCTTTGCTTATAGGGATATAGTATGTATCGTTCATATTTATGTTTGTTTTTTTTCTAATAATTGAATGTAAAAAATTTGTTTTATTGTATTTTGAGTGTTCTACTAATAATTTTGATAACATAATGGTAGTTAACCTATAAATAAAATACATAATATAAAACAAAAAATAATAATAAAATATTTTAACATCAAATAATAATACATACTTATTATTATAGACTCTATTATTATTAATTTTATTATAATATCCAATTGGAATGTAATTGTCATTAAATAATGGAATACTGTGTTTATAAGAAGTACTGTAATAAATTACATTCGGTAAATTGCATGATAATGCAAATGATATAAATAGTGAAATTGCAAATAAACAAATTTGAAACATTATAGTAATTGTATTGATATAAATAAATATATATAATAAAATATTTTTAACCTTTTTTATTTATTGATGCTAGTTTTTTATGTAAACGTATATTTTCTATTTTTAATCGCAATAATTTATTCTCCTTTTCTAAATTATTTATATCATTTTCACATTCTTGATCAATAGATACTTTAATCATTGACTTGACATTATTATATACAATATTTAACTCTTTACTTATTCCTTCTGCATCAATTCCCTCTGTATATTTAGCATAAACTATTTTTTTAATTTCTGCTTTTATTCCACCCTCAGATCTGTTTAATTTAGTTGCTATAACATCAATATCATAACTATTTTTAAGCAGTTTAATTAATCTTTTTCTTTCTTCATCTGACCATTTATTACCATAATTAGAAGGCATGTTTGCTTTAATGACACCGTTTATATCCGTTTCAAATTCTGATACTATATTCTTTTTATTATTTTGCCATTTTGACATGTCCTTAATTATATTACCATTACTACCACCACTGCCACTTACTTCAACAATATTGGATGTATATGACATTCTTTATACTTATATTATTACTATTACTATTTTTTAATATCAATATTTTTAATTATTTTTATTTATGTCTTTGCGCCACAACCGTCACAACCGCCACAACCGCCACAACAGGCAGTATTATGATTAACAATATTTTAATTATATTATAATTATATAGAATCTAATTATAATGGATATAAAAAGGAGTATATATGAAGTTGGTGATGTAAACAAGGGTATTGGTGATATAAAAAGGGGTATATATGAAGTTGGTAATGGTATATATAAGGTAAACGGAGGAAAGAAAGTAGATGATATATTTGTTGTAGGTGATTTGCATGGTGATTATCAAGTTTTAGTGCATGTACTAGTTGATTTATGTGAATGTTGTGAGATAACAAGTATATATGATGATACTGAAAATAGTTATAGTAATAGAGAACTCTTATCATGGTTACCTAATATTAAAAAGGTTGTTGTATTTTGTGGAGATTTAATACATCGCAAACGTTTTAATGACCATATTTTAGATGATGAATGTTCTGATGTATATATTATAGAGACTATATTACGTTTAAAAAAAGAAGCAAAAAAACAGGGTGGTGATATTATATTAATTCTAGGTAATCATGAAGTAATGAATATAATACAACCTGAAAATGAAATGTATACAAGTCCTAAAAATATAAAAAAGAATCGTGATTTTTTTACTAATACTGATAATGTTACTATGTTGGTAAATAATTCATACGCATGGGTTAAAATAAATGACATTCTTATATCTCATGGTGGTTTATGTAGTGATTACTTTCTATACATTGAATCATATTCATCTAAATTTGATAAAACGGTTAAAGGTGAAGCATTAGTTAGTTATGTTAATAATGAATTTAGAAATTTTTTTGGTAATGGTAATTACTTACAATTTGTTGCTCAAGGTGGAAAGGGAATGGGTGGGGTTGTTAACGGTGCATTGGGTGCATTGGGGGGATTGATGGGGGGGTTAATGGGGGGAGGTTGTTGCAATAATTCTTCAATCGGTGGGTGGATATCATTATTAATAACATCACAATTAAAGGGTGGTAATAATGGGTATGATTTATTTGTAAAGCAGGATTTAAGTAATAAAAAATCACATAATATGTTTTGGTGTAGGGAATGGGGATATTCTGGAATTGATTGTACAAAATTTAAGGAGATTATTTCAAAAGTAGAATGTTCAAAATCAATAATAGCCCATTGTCCTCAGTTTTTATCACCTGATAAACCAAAAATGATTAACTTTGAATGTAAATTAGGTAATTGTGGTGTTAATGAAAGTTATGGTATTGCGCGTATTGATATTGGAATGTCTCGTTGTTTTGAATACAATCTTGATAATAATTTTTTATACTATCTTGGTACAAATTATAATAGAAAAATATCTATATTAAAACTTTTACATAATGAAAAAAGTGGAGAATTATACTTTAATTATAGTAGTATAATAACAATGAAAATTTCATGTATACAATATCTATTATTAAAATTCGGACTTTGTATAAAAGATTGGAATGATAAAAAACAAAAATCTAATTGGAATGGTTTTAAATATATAGACAGAATTGTTAATAATAAAAACTATTCTAATAATGATGCTGTTAAATTAGAATTACAACGTTATTCTGCTAAATATGAAAATAATACAAATATACTTTATACTTTATTGTATCCTATTAAAAATAAATTAATACAAAATTTAAAATCAGTTGTTTATTTTAATAATCTTATTCATAAAAAAAGTGTTTATAAAGGTTTATAATAATTATAATCATAATTAAAATATATAGAATTATTAATGAACAAGGAAATTAATAATAGAATAAATAAAATATTAGGTCCACATACATATAAAATTCTTGTTGTAGGATTTACAATTTTTTTAGTAGTACGAGATTATTTTGGTATTAATATACAAATAAATAATATTGTTGCAACATGTTTTGCTCTTGCAATATTTGATGTTGTTTTTAAAAAAATACTGCTTTTGAATGTTAATGATAGTTATCATTGTTTTATAATAAATAATATTATAACAATTGTTTCTATTTACATGCTTATATTTATAATTAAAAAAAATTATAGTGATTTTAATTTAGTATTCTTTTTTAATTTGGCATTTGCATGTTTATTTTATGAAACTATAATATTTAAACTCTATAATTATAATAACTTTTATAATAAAAGATTACGTGTATTTACAAAATTAATTATTCGTTTAGCAACAATTCATATAATAACTAACTTTTTAAATAATCGGGATTATGATGAAGAATGGTTTAACTTATCATTTACACAATTAATTCAATTTGGTTTATTTGAAATTTTATTTTGTGAACACATATTTTGAAAATAAATAATTTACTTGCTTATTTTTAACAAAAATTTATTATGAATCTAATACATCATTATCACTATCTAAAGCATGTTCATCATCTTCACTGTCTGATAGTGGAATACGTACTTTAGATTCCTTTACTTTTGATGTAGTTGTTTTTTTACTATCAGACAAGTCTGGCTTTTTTGCAACAGTTTCTACAACATTACTTTTACCTTTTGTGCTTTTAACTGATGGTGCTGGTGCTGGTTCCTCCTTTGGTACAGGTACAGGTGTAGGTGCTGATTCTGTTTTACCTTTACCTTTAGTGCTTTTGACTACAGGTGCTGGTTCTGGTTCCTCCTTTGGTGTTGGTGCTGGTTCTGGTGCTGATTCTGTTTTACTTTTACCTTTAGTGCTTTTAACTACAGGTGCTGTTTCTGTTTTACCTTTAGTGCTTTTAACTACAGGTGCTGTTTCTGTTTTACCTTTAGTGCTTTTAACTAATGGCTCTTCATCTTTAGCACCGACAGTAGAATCATTATCTTCTGATTCATCATCACTATCTTTGCTAAAACTTAATTTTTTGCATGTTTTAACATCAAATACAGTTTTAAGAATTTTAACAGATTCTGATGAGTTTAATTTATACATATGTGGAACATCTGTTTTATGAGTAGCAAAACCTTTTTCAAAATTTTCAGTTAATTCACTCATAGTTAATACTTTAGTTTTAGTAACTCTTCCTTTTACATCTTCACCATAATATAATTTATCACATTCTAATACTGTCATTGGTTCTTCAGTTGTTAATACAACGCGGACCATACCTCTAACAAGATGTCCTCCAAATGAAACAATTCCGTATACAGTGGCTGGTTTGGGCATTATGGTTAATAAAGTTTATTGGTTAATAAAGTTAACAAGTTCTATTAATATATATTTATATTATTGCTTTTGTATTGATAATTTGGCATCATTATCTATATTTTTCAACTTTTTATATATTCTTATCCACTTTTTTGTATATATAAGGCTTCATATTTTCAAGTACTGTATTTACTGATATAAATGTATCTTTAGTTTTGTCATATAATAAATTTAATATATCCAAATAATCCTGTATATTAATGTATAAATTGTTAATATCCCCTGTATCTTGTATCGGTTGTGGTTGCGGTGGTTGCGGTTGGTATTCTTGATATGACTGTGGTTGCGGTGGTTGTGGTGGTTGCAGTTGGTATTCTTGATATGACTGCGGTTGCGGTGGTTGTGGTGGTTGCAGTTGGTATTCTTGATATGACTGTGGTTGCGGTGGTTGTGGTGGTTGCAGTTGGTATTCTTGATATGACTGTGGTTGTGGTTGGTATTCTTGATATGATGGTGGATATTCAATTGGAGGTGGTGTATACGTAATTGGTGCTGTTGGTTGTGTATAAGAAATTGGAGTTGGTGTAGAATTCATAATTATAATATATACAATTATAAATTAAAATTAAAATTATTGCTTAATATATTTATTTTATATATCACCACCATAATTATAGTTTTCACTATCTTTATAATTATCTTGAATACCATTTATAAACATTGGATTTTTTTCAATTGTTCCATAATCAAATTGATTACCTGTATAAGGGAAGCATGTAGCACTTCCAGTATATCCTCCTTGATAACATACACCATTACATACCTCATTACATTTATCTATGCCTGTTTTTACTTTACCGTAATCAATTTTATCAACCATATTAATAACATCGTATTCATCTTCAATTATATTACTTTGATTTATTGTATCATTTTCATAATATGTTAAATCATTATCTGTAACCGATGGATCATAACGAATACTACTATCTCCTCTTATTACTGATGTGTTATCACGTATTCTAACATTTGGCATAACAGGTTGATTTCCTTTGAATGTATCATAACTGTTTTTATCTATATTGTTTTTATTTGTAAATATTATAACTATGATTATGACTATGACTATGATTATTATTAATTCATTTCTATGTACCATACGTATTATATAATAATATTTTAAATAAAAAATTTATAATCAATATATTTTATTTGCTATATTTGCTTAAAAGATTTAGATATTTTGTTTTATATTTTCTATATTTGTGTTCATAATCTTCACCTCCGCCACCGCTCATTGCACCACATTTAATAACACCACTGTCGCCGCCACCGCCACCGCTCATTGCACCACATTTAATAACACCACCGCCACCCATTGCCCCTGATTCTACATTTACATATTCATCTTTCTTTTCGTCTATAACCGATTTATATTTACTTTCCATTTTTGATATAAACATATCAGTTGCATCATCTATTAATTTTTTCATGTTTTTTTTACTTGGTTGAGATTGTGGTTGTTTTATTACTGTGTGTTCAATAGTTTCACCATGTATCTTATTATTATTTCTAACAAATATAAATAATGTAGGATATCCATCTATTTTACTCATATAATCTTTATATTTTTCTGCAAATTTTGCTTCCTCTTGTTCCATATTATACTCTTCTGTTATAATCTTCTTATTTTTTAATAGTTTATTGTGTTTAATTCTGCTATTAATATTATTATAAATTTCTAAAAAATCATTACAATGGCTACACCATGGCATTTTTGTTAAAACAATTGTAATATCTGGATTTTTAACCATATATCTTATATCTTATACATTATACTTATAAAATAATTACAATTATGTCTTAGGTATTTGTAATTATTTTTTTTGAAGTGAAGTATCTATTTTTTCTAAATATTTATTATATTTTTTATCTTTCTTTTTTATATTGTATAGAAATTCATTAATTAACATTTTAATAGCATAATCTTTATTATTTTCTAATACAATTACTTTTACTTTAATCTTGTTTATACTTGAACATGTTTCATCAATTACCCAATGTGATTTTACATAAATGTTTGGATTCTTAAGTTGAACCATATAATTTAATATTTTGTTCATCTTATTCTTAATATTAATACTCGTATCTACTTCCATATATAAAATATATCCAATCCTTAATTCTGTGGGATGGATAGGGTTCGGGTGCTGGGGTTGGATCGGGGGCTGGGGTTGGGGCTGGTTTGAGCGATAATGAATATATCTTGCAATTATATCTGTTGAAAATGCATCAAATAAATCAGTTTTATTAATTAATTGCTTATGCTCAATATAGTGTTCTATTGGATAATAACAATCATCGTATAATTTTTTATTATCTATTATATTTTGTTCTTCTTCCATGTTTAGTATATATAAATTATAAATGTTTATATCAATTATATAAAAAGCATCGGTGCATGTAAATTATAGGTGCATGTAAATTATAAGGGATTTACGCATAACAGTTCTATAAATTTATTATCATCTTGATTAGAATGTTCTTTAACTAAGATAACTGCATTAGATTCTGTTAGATCTATATTATTCACTAATATATTTTCACCATCATAAATAATATTGCTTTTTAATGTCATAAACTCAACTTTTGTTAAGAGTTTTCTTGTAATAATATCTAAAATATGTTCAACATTTGTTATTAGTTTTGGAATTTCAACTTTATCCCATACAGATACATCCATCATGCTTCCACTGATAATTTTTTTATTTACTTTTGTTGGTGTTACACAACTATAAAAGTTTATACTAGTGTTTAAATATATATTTGTAAACTTGGTTATATCACATTTTTCAGAATTTAAAATTATTTTAATAAATTCCATTATTTGATATCCAGCAATTATGGATGTTGTTGTAATAAGTGCTGGAATTATTTTACCTGCAATTTTTCTTGTTTCATATTTATCAGTTAATGGGATTAAATATTGCAAATTTCTCAAGTTTGATATTGTTACTAACCAATCTATGTGATTTAATGTATCATCATCTTTATTAAAAGTAATCTTATTTTTAATGCAACGTAAACTTTGTAATATATTTTGACATTTCTCTTTTTTATCTATGGTTGAATTTGGAGTTGTTAAGAATACAGGAATGGTAGGGTCGTAGATTATGTTTGTAGAAAATACTTGATTTAATACAGAAATTCCATATGTAAAATAATCTATCATAATACCTTTATATGCATCTTTACATAACAGTATAGGCATTTTTTTAGGAATTTCATCATTTTTATGTTTGTCAATTAATTCTATAATATTTTTATGATAATTGTCAATAAATATACAATGTAATACATATACATATGAATCATGTGATGGAGTAAAATTTTCATATTTATAATATTGCTTGTATATCATATCAATGTCTATATTACTTTCGTTAATTGTATACCCACCTTCGTTTATATGCATAAAAGTAAATTCTTGTTCAAATAATTCTCTTGCCCATTGAATTGTATGTTCACTTTTATATGGAAAACTTTTAATCGTACATATTGGTATTCCTTTATCATCATCTGGATCTTCCATTGTTCCATATGTTTCTGTTAAATATGGTAAAATTACTTGCACATTACCTTTTGTACCCATTGTTCCAGAATCAATTAATGGTTTTGAATATTTTATTGCTTGTTGATCAACATATTTTCTTGCTTCAACATTATCCAGAGCATTTAAAATAACATCTACATTACTATAAAAGCATGTATTAAAAACAGTTTCAGTTTCTTTACATAATTTATGTTCATATGCGCTAATTTTAATATTTTTATCTGTAAATAATTCTTTGATTTTATGCATAGCAGTAACAGATTTAGAATTATTTATATCCCTATCAGAAAATAAGAATTGTCTACTCAAATTAGATTTTTCTATATTATCCATATCCGTAATTGTAATATTTTTAATTCCTAATGAACCTACATTTTTTAATAATTCACAACCAATTGCACCCGCTCCTGCAATAAATATCTTTGTATTTTGAATTTTGTTAAATAATTCCTTCCCAAATACATTTATATATCCTTCATAATATTCACTCTTTTCTATCTTTATCTTATCCTCTTTTACTAAATCAAGATAATCAATATATAACCACTGCTCTATCGGCATATATATATTTCCAAGTACTTTTATTGCTTCTTGTGATACAATACCCGCAATTATTGATACAAATGGTAATACATTACTACGCATAGACTTGCAATATGCATATGCTAATTTTTCCAAGTTTTTACTATATCCTAAATTATTACGTTGTACATATTCCATAAATAAACAATAATCAACATCATTTTGTACTCTTGGAATACGTTTATTCATATTGTAAAAATCATTTTGTGCTTTATTTAATATATGCAACATTTCTATTTGATGTGAATATTCATTATATTTTGGATTTACAATAGATTCTTGCAATGATGAGAAATTCAGTGTATATCTACTCTTCTTTTTAATTAATATTTTTACTAGGGTTATTGGTAGTGATATTAGTTCTATTTCAGTTGGCGAAATAACATTTTTTACTACATACTCGTTGCATTCATCTATGCGCATATGGTTTTGACGCATTGGTGCAATTATATCACCATTTCCAAGAGAATGATTTTCTTTAAACTTAATTTTATTTTCATCTTTATTTATACTATCAACATACAATAATTCATATGTTTCACCATCAATATCATTTATATGATACTCTCTACCAAAATCATTGAACATAAAAGCCATTAAACCATTACATCCACATAAAATAAATGGAATATTATATTCACGTGTTTTATTATTAATTTCAATTGCATCATTAAAATATATGTTAGTTGCAATTACTAAACTATATTTACCGTAATCCTTATTAATTGTACCCTTTTCCATTGTACCCTGACCGATTATTTGAATTGATACAGACGGATTTAAACATCTTATTTTATCTACAGTTTCCTTATTTAAAATATTATCATAATATAAACCAGTTTTTTGATATCTCTCTACTTTAGAATTTGTGTTAATAATATTAATATCAATACTGTTAATACCCGTTAATACCATATTCTTAATTATCTCTAATGAAAGTGTTGAATATCCTATAACTAAAATATTTGACTTGTGTACAAGTTTAGATGCATCTTTTCCTAATGCGTATGATTGTCTTGAATAACGAATATTATCTTCCATTTATGTAAACTTGGCGTTAATATATATAAACTTTAATTTGGATGTATTAATAAATATAATTTATAATTATAATATCAATTTTTATTATATATATAAAATATATAATGAGTGGTACTAACAAAGAATATTGTAAAACTGAATGTAGTGAACAATGTGAAGATGATGATATTTGTAACCAAGAATGTATAGAATATTGTACGAATAATGATTCTAAATCTAAATCTGGAATATTTGGTATGTTATTTAGTGGATGGGGATTAATGGTAACAATTTGTTGTTGTTTATTGTTAGTTGGTGCATGTTTATACTTTTTATTTAAGAAAAATTCTAAAAAATTAAATCAAATGAGTTATTCTCAAATGGGTTATCCTCAAATGGGTTATAATAGTTCTTATGAAAATTCACCAATGCCCCAATTTACAGGACAACAATTGCAACCATTTTCTGGACAACAAAATCAAGGGCGATTCCCACCAATAATACCAACAGCAACAATTAAAGGTTATGATTCTAATGGACAACCTGTATATTGATAAATGTATAATTTTTACACCTTTGTACAATGACTATAAAAATATTTATTTCTATTTATTTTTATATATTGTTAATCTATATATAAAACTTTTTATAATATTGAATGAATAAACTTTTATTATATTTACTCTTAGTATTAATAATGATTTTATTCGCACATATGTTAGATAGTGATAAAAGAATAAAAGTAAAAAAGGAAAATTTTAATGGTGATGGAAGTGGAAGTGGAGGTGGAGGTGGAGGTGGAAGCGGAAGCAATAAATATATTGGTTCTGTAATTAGATTGAAGGTTAATTTACCACATTTAGATACAAACAGTGAAGGGGCTTTTGATACATATAGTGAAGAGACAGTAGGTGCAAATAGTAATAGTATTTTTTATCTTGCATATGTTAAACTTAATCCAAATTGTAGTGTTATAAATGTAAATAAATCATGTGTTTCTGTTTTTGTTGATGATAAACAATGTAATAATAATGGATTAAGCATTGAATCTAATAAAGATACTTATAGATTAGTATTACTTCATGAATCACAAATTAATATGCCTGATTTAAGCGATACTTGTAATTTTGTATTTGAAAAAAGTAATGATAAAATATATCTTAAAAATATTCAAAATGAACATTATCCTAAATTATTTACAAATAATGTTTATGCATCTGTTTTAGGAACTTCTTCTGATATAAATAAAAATAATAATATTTTGTGCGGTGATAGTGCTAATATAATTAGTACCAATGGTATTACAAGCAATGCAACAATCGGTACACATAATTTAGATGGCAAGACATATTTATTATCCACTACTGATAATAAAACAAGTTCACCTGTTAAACTTACTTTTAAAAAGGTAAACGGTAAAGTTGATAATTATGATGTTATAGATATACAATTAGAAAAATATGACCAATATGGACAAGTATATGATTATTATGACTTGATATATACAGATAAAACTGAAACATCTTCAATTTATACTGTTAACACTGTTTCTATTGATAATCATATTAAACGCCTTTATCCATCTAATACATTACAATTTACACCAGAAATTATTTCACAATCTCCAGAATTTATTAAACGCAATTATGTTAAAAAAATATAAATATATAGTTATTAGAAATATAATTTGGAAATATAATTTGTAAATATAATTTGTAAATATAAGTTATAATTATAGATGGACGAATACTATTTATTAATAATAATATTAACTATTTTAATGTTATTTTATGGAGGTGTAAATAAAATATCACAGATTGAATATGATTATACATATTTTAAATGTATACAAAATATGAGACTTTTTAAAAATTATCTTTTAAAAAATAATAGCAAAGAAAATATAGATTTATTGTATAAAACTAAAAATATTTCTATATTAATTAACAATTTAGAACATTTAGAATATGTTAATATAGAACCATTTCAATATTATATAAACAACGAGATGTATGATAAATCCTTTTTAATGATAATTTATACGGTAAATAACGATTTTAATAAATTACAAGTAGTTATTGATAAGTTAGATAATAAACAATTCATAAATTATAATGTTTCAAATGACCTCTTTATAACTAATCCATATGTTATATATAATAACTCTAATGAAAATACTAAATTCATTCTTGCTTTTGTTAAAAAACCATTTTGGTATTATTGACCGATTTGTTATCATCATAAATAAACATGTTTGGAAGAAGTAAAACTAAAATTATAAATATAACCGATAATAATATAAATATAAATTTTTTTGGTTTTATTATTAAAGTATCTACTATATTTTTATATTCGTACTTATGCTCTAAATCATGTATAAATTCTATTTCTATTTTTTCTTGACCTATTTGACCCGTTTGACCCGTTTGGCTCATATTGCCACCAGCCTTTCCTTGACCCGTTTGGACCGTATTGCCACCAGCATTTTCTTGAACCGTTTGGACCGTATTGCCACCAGCCTTTCCTTGACCCGTTTGGCTCATATTGCCACCAGCCTTTCCTTGAACCGTTTGGCTCATATTGCTTCCAGTCTTTCCTTGACCCGTTTGGCTCATAGATAACCAATCATTAATAAAATTTCCAATTTGTATTTGCTGAGAAGAAGATATTACAGATGTAGGAATGGCTTGGAGCGGAGAAGGGGTTTGGGGCGGAGAAGGGGTTTGGAACGGAAAAGGGGGTTGGGGTGGAGAAGGGGTAGACGGTTTAAAATTTAATATTTGTTTATTTATAATTTGTTGAATAATATTTTCGGGCATCTTTATTTTCATAATCTTTTGTTTATATAATATATAATTTGATAAAAATAATTTTATTAAATTATCATTGTAATTAAAATTTAGGTAGAAGTAATTAATGCATTATTACTTGTGGTTATAGTAATTTTTGATGCAGAACCATCTTTGGTTGTAAATTGTGTACCTGATGTAGTGTTAGACATAATATAAAATATTGAAGTTAGGGTAGAAAATATGCTTAAACTTGGTACAGGTAATGGTTGGTTAATATTAAGTAATGTTTCAGGTAATAATAAAACACAATAATATGGCTGATTATTAATTGATTTAGTGCCAAGAAATATTGCATTACCAAATACAGATAAATTTTTAGCAGTTAATGTTTTAATTTCACTTGTACCATATTTTAAATTACCTATAGAACATAACATACTTCCAGGTTGTCCCATATATGAAATATTATTATTATTTAATGAAACATCTTGACTAAATACATTCTGTTCAGTTGGGTCTATTGATAAATTTGCACTATTTTTACCATGAAGTAAGAAATAATTCATACCTGGACATGATAATACAGTTGGTGGATTTACAACTGAACCATCAAGTAATGGTTGCATTATTAATGCCTGAATAGAATAGTTAGTGTCTGTATTAATAGATTGAATTACGTTTGAATTTGTAAAATAATCAACAATTGAAACACTACCATCATATGTATTAATTATTGCCCTCATTATTGACATAAAATTACGTAATGATGTTACTGCATAATTATTAATTAATGATATTGGTGTTCCAGTGTTTGTAACTAAGAATGCACCACCATTTATACCAGTACCAAATAATACAATAACTTGTCTTGTAGCCATATCAGTAACAGAATAAGATTTATATGTATTATATAATGAAACAGGTGATCTCCATGTATTTTTAACTAATACCTCGGCCTGAATACCTGACTGTAAATATGATGAATATTTTAAATAATCTGCAGAATATGCAACACCAATGCAAAAATGTCCATATTGAGTTACATTTGTACTTTCGGCTGGTAATTTTACTAATCCAGTTGAGGAGTTTACAGTAATAACACCTTCCTTAATTGAATATCCAGTGGGACTTGTTTCATATTGCCCCCTGATATATTGACCGTAATATACACCATCTTGTTGATATGGTGGTACATACATACATGTTGCCGCCATATATACCTTCTGATAACCAGGTGCAATTATAAGTGGAATGTTATTGTTTGTATTAAAACTAAATGAAGTTGGATTAAATTGTTCACCATTTTGTGTGTATGAAACAGGCATTGGACCTGCAGTATAAGTTTTGATTTTAGGATTTAATAAATCACCATTATCTAAATTTGCAATTACCTCCTGAGATATAATCTTATTTTTAATTATGCAACTAACTGTTGGATAGTTTAATACACCAGAGGTATTTGAAATATTGGTAGAATTTGAATTAGATACTGAAAATATTACTTCACATACTAATACTTCATTTAATTGAGGAATAAAAAAGTTAGATACAAATAAATAGTTATCGCTTGACACATTATAAAATGGATTTATGTTTTTAATTGTTGGTGCATTAACAGGATTTGTAGGAGGTGTTCCTGCTGGGTAATAGTTAGTATATGGATTAGATGTTAATGAAAAAAAGCATCCTCTTTCTTTTGTAGTATTTGGATTAGAATTATTTGTTAAATCTATATTGTAAAATACAGGAGTAGAATTATTGGTAGTATTTTGAAAGATGATTGTTTCATTTAATATAGATGAATAAGCAAATGATGCATTTAATGGATTATATGCATTAAAATTGTATGACCAACCAGGTGATGGATTTGTTGATGATGGATCAAAATATTGTCCCTGTGAAGTATTAGTATTTTGATTAATACTATTAACAAATAAAGTAGTTTGTCCATCATACATATAATTTGTTGGATTTATTGTTTTGTTTACGGGAAATATATTACTATCAGTTGATGATGCTAATGAATTAAAGGAATTATCACTTAACGATGCTTCAATTCTACTTGCTTGAATAGCAGTACTTGGCGTTGGTGATAAATAATTTTGAAAACTTACTATTTGTCCTGCTTGTATAGCCATAATATTAATTATAATATATATATATATATTTATTATAATTAAATTTATATAACTTTTATAAAAATATAACCTAATTAAAATATTTTTTTCTTTTTATATACTATAAATATATACATATATAAATGAGTGTTGCACAAAAAAACGTAAATACATCTCTTGTTTCTAATGAATTTGATGTCCTCTATTTAACTCACTTGAATAAAAATAAAATATATCTTTTCACTGCTCAAGCAAATGTTTCAAGAGAACATCCCGTAAATTCTAATTTTAATACATCATCTCTTAATAGATATGATTTACAAAATAACACCTCTAATGATGTTTCTGAGTTAGAAAATAAAGTATAAATTATTGCTTATATAAAAATTGAATTTGTAATTTGTATCATCGTTGCATCAATATAGTCCATCATACTTTGCACGTCATGATTCTATTTGATAACACGTTGCCATATGTATATTATAACATGTGTTTACAAATGCCCAAAAAAATACAGCGACTACTTAAGTTGGGATGTGCTGGGAAACACTGGGCCTGGTATTTCGTTGGGAAGTATCTCCTGTCCATAGGACAGACCTATGTGGCATTTGAATACGCATTCAAACGGGGTTCGCGTGAAGGTGATCATAATTGCCGTTTAATTATGGCGGCACAGGGATATGGGGTATACCATGATCTCTCCATTGCCAAGGAAATGTTCGCCTCCGTGTTCACCACAGGACGCCCGTTTCATCGTGACTGTCGGCCCGATTTGGAGAAGTTGTGCCATGCCTTCCCTGATGTTGATACAAGTGAAGTGAGGTTTTATCCTTCTCTCCCAACCTCCATCAAATGAAAATGGTGGAGTTTTTGTAATCAATCTTCACAGGTTTGTTGCCTGTGAATGTTAAATTATTCTTTTTATATAATAATCTTGAAAATTGTTCATGCAATATACCTAAATGGTCATAGTGAATTATTTTATTAAATATACTATCTGTAATTTTATATTTATTATCAATCTTGTCATAAAATTGTAATACTGTTTTTAATATATCATTTGCTTCATTTATTTCTACTGAATCTATATCACGTATTATATATTTACCACCCTCTAAATCAAAATTATTTGCATCTTTCCAACCCCAACAATTATAACAATATTTTTGAGAATTTATAAAAAATTTTAATGGATGCATTAAATTACATGTATTACATAATTTCCAACAATCACACATTTTTTGATTTTTATATCCTATAAACTCTTTAATAGAATTATCTGTATCTACTATAACCCCTACGGTCCCAATGTCGTTTGCAGGTGTGTGTGTGGTGGTGTATGTGTCTGTGTGTGTGTCTGTATGTGTGGTCGTGGCAATATTACTAATTATATTGTTTATGTTGTTATTGTTTATGTTGTTATTGTTTATATTGTCATTGTTTATGTTGTCATTGTTTATGTTGTCATTGTTTATGTTGTCATTGTTTATGTAATAATCATCGTCGTTGTTTATAAAGTTATTATTCCAATTCATTGTATAGACTTATGTAATTAACACTTAAAAGTAATAACTGCTTATACTCTTTTTTAATTATATTAAAAAACTGTAATCATTATAAAAAGATTTTGGATTATTAATTTTAGCAACTAAGATTATAGAGTTATTTTTATGTTTTGGTCTATTATAAGTTGTTGATGATATATATGCATCTACAATTTTTTTGTATTTACCACTTATAATCTTTACTTTCTTTTTCCTGTAAATTAAATTGTTGTTATTATTAATAAATTCACATTTCTTACACGTATATATATGTTTTACATATTCACTTGTTTTAAGTTCATTAGTACATGGATTCCATAGAATTGGCACAATATTATAGTCCCCTTCTTCGTTACTATCACTGCTCCCTTCATCGCTGCTCCCCTCATCACTACTATCCTCATCGCTACTATCCTCATCGCTACTATCCTCATCGCTCCCCTCATCGCTGCTACCGTCCTCATCGCTACTATCCTCATCGCTCCCCTCATCGCTGCTACCGTCCTCATCGCTACTGTCCTCATCGCTGCTCCCGTCTTCGTCCCCGTCCCCATCGCTTTTATTTAATGCATTAGATACATTTGTGCTTGAACTACTATCATTTGATACTATTGCCATTAAATTAAGCGTAGATGTATCATAAGTAATAACATTCATTAAATCAATATCTTTTGGTAGTGTTATATACTTTTTATCATTTTTGATACAATATTCTTTATAATCTTTCATTTTAATGGTATTTTCAAAATAGATAATATCACAATATCTTATAAAATACATATTAGATATATCACACAATTTATAATGGTTTACTAATTTACTATACAACTTGTTTTTTTTATCTATAATGTTTAATGTTTTGAATTTTGCATAAAATCCATGTCCAATAACATACATAAATACAGTATTACTACTTACAACCTTTGTATCTATTCCAAATTTATTTATTAATGGTATATACCTCAATTTTATTTCAGTGTCTATATTTTTAATAAAATTTTCATCTACTACATATATCAAATTAGTACTGCTCATAACCCCCTATTGTTTATACTTTTAACTTTGTTTATGCTTTTAACTTTATCCTTCAATTTTTAATGCATATACAAAAAAAATCAACATAAATAAATCATAGTGCAATTATTATATGTTTGGCCAATATTAAATAACTCTTCACCTTTTGTAAAATCTAATATAGAATACTTGTAAAGGTTGTTGTACGTTGGGAAGCAATAGTTTATATTTATTTTGCTAATAGTTTTTGGTGAACAGTAAAAGTTCTTTATTTCTGCAAGTTCATTGTTAAAATCATATTTTATAACTTCAATAACTCTTTTTGTATAATCATATATATTTGTTATATTGTTTCTAATATCTGTTTCTAATGGCTGTGATGTTGAAATATATGTTATATCATATGTATTACATTTTACAATATGGTCAATACCATTTATAATTGAATTTGATATTATACCACCATCAACATATAAACTATTATTTAGTTCTATTGGCGGAAATACAATTGGGATTGCACTTGTTGTCATTAAGACTTTTACTTTATCTTCTATGCTATAATCTTCCAAGTTGAAAATATCCATATAACCTGTATATAAATTAGTTGAACCAACTATTGCAGGAATAACTTGCTTACCAAGCGGTAGTAATATTTTTTTTATCGTATTTCTTAATGGCGTTGTATCATAAAATGATAACCTGTTTTTTTCTATAAAATTAAATTGATAAACATCATCGTTTTTCATATTTATATAAATGTCTCTTAACTTTTTTATACCTTCATTTATATCCCTAAAATGCGATAAATATCCAACATTTAATCCTCCTACTGATACACCCGTCATTAGTTTTAGGTCAAGCGGTTTATATACAGGGTGGGTCATAACAGATGAAAGGATTCCTATTTCCAATGCACCAAAAGAACCACCGCCACTTAAACTTAGGATATTGCAATTACTTTCTATACTGTTAGTAAAAACTATTTGTACAAACAACAGTATCTGTATTAAAAAAAATGTTATTTTCATTGTATATTTCTATAAATTGTAATATATTTAAAATTTGAAGATTTATAATTAAGTTTATATTTTAAGTTTATCTTTCATTTGTAGTTATTTTAGGAATAGCAATATTAATTCCATCTATAACGTAGACCCCCGTATATTCCAAAATATTTTTACATTTATTTTTATATAATGATGATTTTGTAAATATTATATCAAAGAAGAATAATTTTAAATCCACTTTATTTTTAATAATTATATCATTGGAATAGTTATTATTATCTACAATTACATACTCATAATCTTGACATATGGGGTTTAAAGAGGGTGGAGGGTTTAAGGGAGGTGAAGGGTTTAAGGGAGCCTGGGTTATAAACAGGAGTTGTAATTCTGCATAAGAGTAATTATTATATATCCACTTTTTTAGTGATTGAAATTTTAAATTTTCTAATATATCACTATATTTTTTAAAAAAATTAAGTTTTTTACTTTTAATCATGTTAAGCGTGTTGTTGGTAAGCATGTTGTTGGTAAGCGTGTTGTTGGTAAGCGTGTTGTTGGTAAGCGTGTTGTTGGTAAGCGTGTTGTTGGTAAGCGTGTTGTTGGTAAGCGTGTTGTTGGTAAATATGCTTAATAATTTCATTTTGCTATTAACATCCTCATACACTTTAATATTGTCTGTATTTTTAAATTGTAATTTGTCATTATATACAATAACTATAACTGATACATAATAATATTTATTATCGTCTTTATACATCTTGTTAATAATATCCATTCTTTCTGTATATGTTAATTCCGTTTCTAATACAACTAATATATTTTTAATAACATATCCTTTCATTTTGTAATCATGTCTTGTTTCTATCTTTAAACTAACATCCCTAATTTCTTCATCAATAACTTTTTTATCACTATTAATCAACATAATTAACTTGTGTTTTCCTGATATGGCTAATAAAGTTAATGAGGTTGGTGGGTTTGTGGAGGTTGGAAGGGGAAGGGGAAGGGCAGGGGCAGGGGCAGGAGCATATGTACAATTATATTCTTTTAAAGAGTCAATATGATAATATACAAAATTTTTTTTAATTTTATCCGTTTTAAATATTTTGTTTAATCTTGATGTAAATTTACCATCCATACTTGTATTAACATTTAACTGTAATACTTTTGTCATTGTGTATATTTGTCTACTTAACTCTGATAAATAATATTTGGATAAATTGTTAACATCATCTAATTCCTTTACTTGCAATAAATTAAAATTCTTATTTATTATTTTGCTGTAATAAAAAAACCATAATTTATTATCATCACGTTCTATCCTCTCTTCTATTGAATATCTACTTTTGTATAAAAATGGTTTATCGCCTACAAATTGTATCATAAATGACTTTTTCCATATATCATTTTTATCATTACTATGCTTTATACCTAAGTATTTGCTATTTATAATTGAATTGTATTTACTAACCTTTGTAAAAATATAATTAATAGTTTCCTTGTACCCCCTTTCATTTGTAATTGTATCCATTATTTTATTGTATATGCTTAATGATGGTGTTAATACATACAACCCACTGTACACACCCGACCCTCCCTCGTTCATATATACAGCAGGGGTATCCAGCGTGAATAGATAATCTGGATATTTTAAAACAATTGTATCTATATCAATAACAATTACTTTATTATATTCTGTCAAAGTTAATGCTTGTAATTTATTATATTTTTCATCTATATTAGGTACTCTCTTTATTTGTATGATTTTACTGTAAAAACGTCGCAATATCATCCTAATTGATTCGGGAATATTACTGCTGACTAATATAACTAAATCTGCCTCAGTGCCTAATGTATGTAAAGATTCTGCTAAAACTAATGCACCAGGAAAATATTCTACCTTAGTTAATAATACAACGTATGCATATTTTTTAACATTATCTACTATCATATCTAATGGCTCCTTTTCATATATCTTATTACTATGCATTGTATATAAATTAGTTTATATAAATTAGTTTATGTATAAATTTTTGATTATAAGTTATATTAGAGCATCTTTATTTTATTTTTCTTTCCAATTTTGATTGTTGGTGTAATAGTACCCCTATTTATTTGTGTCGGACTTGAAGGAGTTTGGGTTTGCAGTGTTTGGGGTAGACTTGAAGGAGTTTGAGGCGGGGATTGAGGCGGTCTTGGTGTTTGAGGCGGGGATTGAGGCGGTCTTGGTGTTTGAGGCGGGGATTGGGGTGGACTTTGAGTTTGGGTTTGGGATTGGGGCGTTTTAGGTGGGCTTGGAGGCGTTTGGGTTGGTTCTTCATTGGTTGTATTGATTAGGGTAGATACCAAGACACCAAATTCAACATCATTAATTTCTACTTCTTTTACATCATCATTATTAATAATAAATTCATTTAATTCGCCTTCGCCCCCTTCTCCTTCTTCTCCTTCTTCATTGCTTTTTTCTTGATTGCCTTCTTCTTTGTCATTGCTTTTTTCGTCATTGCCTTCTTCTTCTTCGTCATTGCCCTCTTCTTCACTTTCAACGCCATCTTCTTCACTTTCAACGCCCTCTTCTTCGTCATTGCCCTCTTCTTCGTCACCAGCGTCTTCCTCTCCTTCATTGCCCTCTTCTTCGTCACCAGTGTCTTCCTCCTCTTCTCCGTTGCCATCGCTCTCCTTATTGACATCAACGCCCCCTTCTACTCCTTGCTCTTCTTCACTTGTATACAATAGTAAGTGGTCTTTGATTTTTGTTAATATTAACCTATTTAAATATAGAAGCGGTGTTAAAATGTATTCTAATATAAATATTACTAATTTTCTTTTATTTTTGCTACTTACAAAGCGGTTATTTGTGTATAATAATGAAAGTAATATAACAAATAGGGGTATAAGTGTGTATATCATTTTTATATACTATTATATAAAAAATAAACTTTAACCTAATTTTTATTATTTGCCTTATTGTAAGAAGGTACCGCGTAGGCCTTGTATGTCTGTTAGCACATTATCATTAAAGGTATCAGGTAAATCGGGTTCGGTAAGTAGGTTTATTATTTTTTTTATTATTTGTTTTTGTTGTTCCGTTGGTTTTGTTGGTTGCATGTCGGGTAATGATGGTATTTCTTCTAATACAGATTTAAGAGTTTCATTATAACCACTTTTATCTTGTTGTAATCTTAATGCTATTAGTTGTTGTCGCTGTTGTTGCTGTTGTTGCTGTTGTGATGGTGATTCTGGTGGCGCTGATGCACTTTGCTGCTGTTGTCGTGGTGATTCTGGTGGCGCTGATGCACTTTGCTGCTGTTGTGATGATGTTCGTGTTGGTGCCTGTTGTTGCCGCCCATCATCCCCATTTTTAGGTTCAACGTCAGATTCTTTTTTCTGTAATAAGAGTTTAATATTTTCTAACATTAAACGTCCTACTTCTTCTTCAGTGCATGGGGCAGGTTGGTTCCAATAATAACCACCGCGTTTATTATTTTTAGATGAATTCATAATGTCTTCTATTATATATATTATATATTA
>SXGT01820513.1_pt1 | contig 26091 bp, 11 predicted proteins | sample 3176221 | NCBI WGS metagenome assembly SXGT01 (sample SAMN11356862, study PRJNA531348) | freshwater metagenome | isolation source: freshwater sample F1-120 | place: China: Fuxian Lake, Yuxi | collected 2017-12-25
ATCGTTCCGGAGGCGGACAAGGGCAAGCCGCTCGACAACCCGGGTGAGTCTGTCAGTGTCACGTGGGGAGATGCCGGCGGGTTGAAGTCGCCTCACATCCTTGAGTCGGCCCTGGATCCGCTGTGGGACGACCCGTTCAATGGCTCGACCGGCGCGGGCGCCGATGTAGACTCGTTCGAATTTCCGATGGCCGCCAACATGTCGTCCTTGCGGATTGAGTTTTCGAGCCCCCACCTCGCGGCAGTATCCGAGTATACCGGCGAGACCTGCCTCGACCCCATCTCGGGAAATCAGTGCGGCAAGGACCACTCCTGCAAGTGCAAGACCTACAAGCCCGACACAAACGACTGTGTAACTTATTCATGCTTCGACGTGTTCAGCAACGACGGCATCGGGCTTGCTGCGATCGTCGTCGCCTTCGACGCCGCGAAGTGACCGCAGCGTCGCGCACCTCTCCGTCCGCCGGGTTGCCCGAGCGGCCCGGCCGCGCTACAAGCTCCCCATGATCGGGGCATGCCCAAGCTGCGAGCGTCCCGGGGAGGTCGGTCACGGCTGCCCGGAGCGCGTCTGCAAGCGCAACGGCATCCACGTCATCCCCGAGGACAACGCGCGTGAGGAGCTGTCGCTCCCGGCAGAGCGTCGCGAGCCGCTCGTCGGCACGGTGATCGGCGACTTCCTGGTCGTCGGCAAGCTCGGCGTCGGCGGCTTTGGCAAGGTCCTACTCGTCTTGCAGCGCCCGCTCTTCAAGCTCAAGGCGGCGCTCAAGCTGTTGAACGTGGAGGCCCTTCGCGGGTCGGACCTGCGCTCGAACCTTCAAAAGTTCGAGAACGAGGCCGGCGCTCTCGCTGTTCTCAATCACCCTAACATCGTCCGACTCTTGTACTACGGGACGATGCGGGAATCGCCGTACCTCGTCATGGAATACGTGCCGGGCTCCCGCACCCTGTTGCGCGAGATCCAGGAGATGGCAGTCGCGGGCCGGCGGATCGACCTGCCGATTGTGAAGCAGCTCGTCACTCAGATGATCTCCGGGCTCGAGGCGGCGCACGCTGAACAGATCATCCATCGGGACATCAAGCCCGAAAATGTCATGCTCCAGCGGCTTGCGGGGGACCCGTACTTCGTTCGGCTCGTCGACTTCGGATTGGCCAAGTTCGTCGCCGAGGGCGACCAGACGAGCCGCGCCATTGGCACACCGATGTACATGGCGCCTGAGCAGCTCACGCGTGAGGAGATCGGGCCATGGACGGATCTCTATGCCGTGGGCGTCATCACCTTTGAGCTGCTCACCGGTCGCCGACCGTTTTCGGGAGCGACGGCCGAGGAGGTCGTCCGGCAGAAGCTCGATCCGACGTATGACGTGAACAAGGCGCTGGCCGGGCTCGAGCTGCCGGAGACCGTCGTCACCTTTCTGCGGAAGGCGCTCGCGTGGCTGCCACAGAACCGGTATCGCTCGGCCTCGACGTTCCGTGCTGCGTTTCAGGCCGCCCTCGATTCGGCGACCACCACGCTGGTCTTGAGCCGCGACCTGAGTCGACTGGTGGACACCGAAGAGCTTCAGCGCCTGCGCCGGGAGCGCGAGCAGATTGACTCCGAGCGCAAGGCCATCGAAGCCGAACGCGAGCGGTTGGAGCGCGAGAGGCGGGTATTCGAAGCGGAGCAGCGCCGCGCCACGCCGTCTGGAGTGCGCGCGCGGGCCATGGACGGTGTGGCACGCAGAGGGCCACCGAGTGCCGCGATCTCGGTGGAGACGACCGGAGTCATCCGCACGGGGCCATCCCGCGCGGTGATAGCGGCTGCGGTCATCGTCGTCGTCGGCGGAGGCGTCGGAGTCGCCGCGTATCTGAAGCGTGGTGGAGCACCCGGAGGGACGCCGGCGGACACGTCGTCGGCCGCGGCAGAGCCGAAGCGCGAGCCCAAGGACGAGCCGAAGCCCAAGAGCTCGAGCCGCACATCGCCGAATGAACCCGACGCCGGGAGCCGAATCGTCACTGCAAGCGCACCAGACGCGGGCTCCTCGATGGCCGCCGTTGACGCCGGAGCCGCCGCGGACGCGGGTCCCGTCGTGGTCGCTGCCCGCGACGCAGGCGTCCTGGTGAGCACGGATGTCGGCGCGGCGGTGGTCAAGAGCGCCGTCGCCGACGCTGGCGCTCCGTTGGATGCCAATCCGGTGACAGCCAAGCCCGACGTCGGTGCGCCAGACGCTGGGGTGCCCGCGCTCGGAATCGATGCGGGAACGCCAACAGCTACCTCGACGCTCGTCTCGTTCAAGGTCACCACGGTCCCGGCCGGCGCTGCCATCGTCCTCGGCAAGCTCACGCTGGGCTTCACTCCGACCACGGTCTCTGCGCCACCGGGCGCCTCGCTCGTCATTCGTCTACCGGGGTATGCTCCCCAGAAGCTCGTCGTGAAGGCCTCGCCCGGCGGAACTCAAGAGGCCAGTCTGACGCTCAAGAAGCCGACAGCGGCAACTCAGCCCGGCACCGCCCCGGCCATTCCCAAGTTCTAGGAGGTCGCCGTGAATTTTACCCGCTGTCTCGTGATGCTCGCTGCGGTCGCAGTTCTCGTGATTGCCCGTCGAACCGAAGCCGCGCCTCCGTCCAAGGAAGCCGCCAAAGCGCAGGCGGAGCTGGTCGTCAAGGCGCAGGCTGCGTTCAAGGAGAAGCGGTGGGATGACGTCATCGCGCTCATGGTCGAGGCCATGGGCCACGGACCGAACCCAACCATCGTCTACAATATTGCCCGGGCCAACGAGGAGAAGGGCGACGCCACTGCTGCCATCCGCTTCTTTGAACAATACGCCGCGATGAAGGGCGTCAAGCCCGCCGAGGCCGCCGAAGCGCGCGGTCGCGTGGCGGCGCTTCGAGCCAAGGCAACCCAGGCAGGACAGATCGTGCTGCGTGACCTTCCACCGCAAGCGGTCGTCAAGGTCGGCGGCGCAGTCGCGTCGCCCGATGGCCGAGGGACCCTGCGCGTGGGGCCCGGCAACCATCTCGTGACCGTAACAGCGCCGGGCCGTGAGCCTTGGGAGAGCAAGGTGACGGTGACGCCGGGTGGGACTATCGAGTTGACCGTAGGTTCTCGAGAGCTGCCCGCCAAGATCAAGGTCACCTGTTCGGTTGCTGGCGCCAAGGTCAGCATCGACGGCCACCTTGGAGGCTCGGCGAACCAGACGCTCGTGCTCACGGCGGGGCGACATGAGGTCTCTGTCAGCGCTCCCGGACACAAGACGCTGGTGCGGACCGTAAGCGTGGCTGCGGGTGCCGACCTTACGCTCCCTGCCGACCTTGAACCCATCGCCGTGGCCGTGATCCCGACGAAGCGAACGGATCCCACGATTGTGACGTCTTCGGAGCCGGAATCCAGGGGAATGTCGGCGTTCACCAAGGCGGGCATTGGCACGCTCATCAGCGGCCTCGTGGTCGTCGGCGTGGGCGGCGCGTTCACGGGACTGGCCGCCAAGGAGCGCAGCGCGGTCGAGGACGCGGCCGTGGACGGCAAGATCGATCCGTCTCGCATGACGATGGTCGAGGCCTCCGAGCGCGAGGCCAAGGCCAACAACTTCTCGGACGTCGCGATTGTCGGCTACGCGCTGGGCGGCGCGTTGGTCGTGACCTCGATCATCTTGTTCTCGCTGCCCAACCCGACCGCGGTCTCCGCGACGGTCGAGCCCTTCCCCGGCGGCGCGCTGCTGACAGCCTCCGGTCGCTTCTAGCGCACGTCGCTACTGCAGATCGCCCACGTGGCAGACGCGGCGGGGGCGAAAGCGATCGCCCTCCCGTGTCGTGACGACGAGGCACGCTCCACACGGGCCGACGCGCGCGACGCCCTCGAGCGTGGGACCGGCGCGCTCGATCGCGCTCTCTCCGAGCCGATACGGCGTCAGCGTCGCGTCCCAGGGCGCATCCTGGGACCAGTCGGGAGCGTCGGCGTGCGAGGCCGGCCGCGCGTCCAGGACGACGACCTCGTCGCCTCCGGCGAGCGGAGCGACCCAGGGCGAGCCGCCTGGATCGGCGGCACCCAGCAGCGCCGCGTCCGAGATCCGAAAGAACGTCGGCCGCAGCGTGGGCGAGCCCTCCTGGCGGGTCATCACGACGACGTGCTGGCCATCGAGACGCTCCCCGCTGTGATCGTCGCACACGGCGGCGCTCAGCGTGTGCTGCGAGCCGTCCAGCCCCACGATGGCGGCCGTGCCGAGGCATTGCTCGAGCGCATCGCTCTGCGTCTGCGCAAAGAAGCGGGTCCGCGCGGCGTCGACCGGCTCGATGGACGCCCAGCGCCAATCGAGCAGCTGCACCTGCTTCGTCGCGCGGTCCACCAGGAGCCAGCGGTCACCGCCGGTCCCCCCGACACCGCTACCCCCCCCGACACCGCCGGTTCCGCCGAGGCCCACGACCGCGCTTGCGCCCGCGTTGACGAACAGCGGCGAGTGCAGCGTCGCCCATGGACCGAAGGCCGCGAGCTGCGCCTCGGTCACGAGCGTCTCCAGGGTGTTCCCGGTGACCTCGAGCAGCTCCGTCGGCTTGATGCCGTCGGGCGCCGTGTACGTCACGAGCAGCGTGCGCCCGTCGGAATCCAGCACGTCGCTCCCGGTAACGTGCCCTTTGCGTCCGAGCGGCTTCGGGCCAAACGGAAGCGTGGCGTCGAGCCGCGCGAGTGTGCCCTCGCGGAGCCGCAGCATCAGTCCGGCGGTGTGCTCCGACGCGATCGTGGCGCCCACGACGCGGCCCACCTCCGCCCAGGGCGGGGTCGCGCTCCGGCACAGCACGCTGAGTGGCGCGTCGCCATGCTCGCGCACCTCAGAGCAGAGCCAGGGGCCCAGCGTCGCGAACGGCGTGACCTCCGGCGCCGAGGGCGCGCGCGCCGTCGAGGTGAAGTCACCGCCGGGCGGGGCGTTTCCGATCAGGTCGATGAGCTGCCACCGGAAGCTGCGCAGGCCATGCGCGTCGACGAAGCAGTCCTTGCGGCGCAGGAGCAGCGGCGCCTGTGGCGGCGCGCGCGCCACGACACGGAAGAATTCGGTCTCGTCGGGCGAATCCGGAAACGCACAGGTCCCCGCCAGCGCCCGCGTCACGCCGCTCGGCTTCATCAGCCGGAGCGTCAGGCGCGCGACACCGTCGTCGTCGATCTCGGCGAGGGCGTCATCGCTGTAGAGGAGCCAGTCCCCGGTGCCGGCACCGCCCAGGCAGACCGGCGCGTGCGAGGTGATCGTGGGCCAGCGCAGGCCCGCGTGCGGGTCGACCGGGGAGTCACCGGGCTGACGGTCGGTCGTCGCGGTGACGGCTGACGTGCTCGTGGGAGCGCAGGCGATACAGCGCGCCTCGGGAGCGCTCGGATCAGCGCACGCGGAAACCGAGAGCAGTACCCAGCCGACGAGCCCCGTGAGCTTTCCTGCGTGCCGAAGGTGGATGGTCACCGCTCCCTCCTGCCTGAACGCACCGCGTCGATGAGACGACGCGCGGAGAGCGAACGCAAACTTCGTGCCGGAAGCGATAGCCGATACGTGCGTCGGTCGGGCCCGACGCCGCCGTGTCGTGTGCGGTTTCCGAACGCGCGCCCGTCAAGGTCCTAACCGCAGGTACGCCGAGACCCCGAAGTGATCGCTCGGGAAGAGCCCGGGCGCAATCGGCGTGCTGAACCTGAGCTTGACCGACATGGGCAGGAGCCCGCGCGCGAGGATGCGGTCGAGCCGCCGGCTGGGCTCGCCCGGCAGCGAGCCGCGTAGGGCCATCGGGTTGCTCTTCTTGTCCCACGTGAAGCCCGGGAGCGCGGCGTTCAGGACGCGCCACGCGTCGCGATACGTGAGCGGGAGCGCCTGCTCCTCCGGCTCGCCGTCGCCGAAGTTGAGGTCGCCGGTGAGCACGACCGGGCCCTTGAACTCGTTGGCGACCTTCACGATGGCCTCGAGCTGCGCCTGTCGCTGCGCGTGGTGGTCGAGCTGCCAGTCGAGGTGCGTGGTCACCACCAGCACCTCGGTCCCGTGCACGTCCAGGACGGCGCCGAGCGCGATGCGATCGGGGCTCTTCGGCAGCGGCACGCGAAACTGCCGGCGGATGGGGTGCTTCGACAGGATCGCCAAGTGATAGCCCACATACGCGCCGTCGATCGCGCGGTGGTAGTGCGGCAAGACGTCGTCGACCGACGTGCGCTTCGGTCCGAGGCGCCGCACCTCTTGAAACGTCACGACGTCCGGTGCGAGCGCGGTCAGCTCGGCGTGAATGGCCGCATAGCGCCGCGCGGGCTGCGCCATGGTCTGGTAGACGTTCAGCGTGACGACCAGGAGCGCGAGTGGGATGGGGACCATCGCTACCCGCGGCGCTCTGCAGTCGAGCGGATGGTCTCGACGAGCCCGACTCGTGGCACGTAGCCAAATCGCTCGCGGAAAGCCGAGTCCGAGATGATGCAGGGGTACTTGAAGAAGTCGAGCAAGTAGGGCGGAAACGCTGGCCCGAGGCGCCCCTGCACGGCCAGGATGAGCTGCGCCAGCGGGCCTGGGACCGGGTAGAGCTTGGCTCCCGTGAGCTCGAGCGCGTGCACGAGTGGCAGCTCGCCTGCGCCGGCTACGTTGAAGACGCCCACCGCGTCGCCGAACAGCGCGAGGTGCAACGCGTCGACCATGTCATCCTCGTGGATGAACTGCGACATGGGGCTGTACCCCAGGATGTAGGCGAGGCGCGGCTGGCGCAGATAGCGCGACATCGCGTTCTGCACGTTGGGCCCCACCACGTTGCACGGTCGCAGCACCACGCAGCGCAGGCTCGGGTGCTGATAGACCCACTGGGCCGCCTGGCTGTCGAGCTGCACGGCGTCCGCCAGCTCCGGAAAGGTCGTGCCCGAGCGCAGCGGCTCGTCCTCGAAGATGGGGATGTGGTTCTCCGCGTGCGCGCCATAGATGTGAAACGTCGACAGCACCACCAGCCGGCGCACGTCGTACTTCAGGCACAGGTCGCGGATCTTGGCCGAGCCGATGACGTTGAGGTCGAACCGCTTGTTGATCTGGACCTTGAGGTTGCCGACGCGGCCCAGGTGCAGCACGCCGTCGGGCGGGTGGTGGCGGAAGACGTCCTCGATCTTGGTCTTGTTGTAGTTGGCGCGGTAGTAAGGGATGTCGAGGTCGAAGTCGCCCGGCTTGTGCCGGTAGTCCACGCCCACGACCTCGTGGCCCTCGGAGAGCAGCCGCTTGGCGGTCAGGCGCGCCAGCGTGCCCGAGATGCCGGTGATGAGGTAGCAGCTCACGCGAACACCCCGGGGCGCGAGGCGAGCGTCTCGTCGATGAGCTCTTGTACGCGGGCCTTCACGGTCAGCGCCTTCTGCTCGATGGCGTCGTCCTCGTCGTCGAACGGGCCGTCGAACCACATGGGCTCCCCGTAGACAACGTAGAACCGGGTCGGCAGCGGGAGATAGGCCAGCGGTCCCAGCAGCGGCAGATGCGGCGGAATGGGGAAGTACGGCGCGCCGAACGCCCGCGCGAGCGGCTTGGCGTCGTAGAAGCTCGGGATGCTCTCCTCGGCGCCGACGACCGCGACCGGCACGATGGGCGAGCGCGTCTGCAGCGCCAGGCGCATGAAGCCGCGCCCGAAGTCGGTGAGCTTGTAGCGGTGCTGCCAGGTCTTGCCGCAGCCGCGCGCGCCCTCCGGAAACACCAGGATGGCGTTGTCGTGCTCGAGCAGGTTGCGGCAGTTGATGGGGTCCCCCACGACGACGCCGCTGCGGGAGAAGGCCTGGTTCACGAAGGGCAGGGTGGGAAACCAGCGCTCGGCCATGGCCCGCACGATGCGCGGCGGGTGCGCGTCCAGCAACATGGAGACGGCGACCGCGGCACCATCCAGCGGGAGCTGCCCGGAGTGATTGGGGACGATGAGGACCCGCCCGGCCGGCACGTTCTCGATGCCCCGGACCGTGGTGCGGAAGTACCGATAGATGCGCCGGGCCATCGTGTAATAGATCTTGGCGGAGTCCGGGTGATAGCCCCAGGCGTCGTAGCCCAGCTCATTGAGCTGATTGGGGACCTGGGAAAACGCCGCCTCGACCTCGGGGTCGACCGGGATGCGCCGCAGCCAGTCGAGCGTAGACATGCGCGGAGCATCCCAGGGGTGCGAGGCCCTTGCAAGCGTGCTAAGGCGCGGCCCGTCATGCCTGCTGCCGCGCCCGCCAATCACCTGCGCCTCCAGAACCTGTACTTCTGGGTCTACAGCTACGTCGGCATCCTTGGGCCGTTCCTTGGGCCGTATCTGCGCTCGCTCGGCCTCGACGGGCGCGCGATCGGCGTGCTCGGCGCCATCACGCCTATCGCGACCGCGCTCATCCCGCCGCTCTGGGGCGCCATCGGGGACCGCCTCGGCGAGGTCACGACGCCGCTGCGCATCGCGCTCACCGGCGCGTTCCTCGCGTTTCTGCCGCTGCCGTTCGTGTCGACGTTCTGGCCGCTGTTCGTCACCTGGACCCTCTTCGCCGTCTTTCGCTCGGGCACCGGCGCGCTCATGGAGAGCCTCACCTTCACGATGCTCGAGCAGCGCGGCGGCCTCTACGGGCGCATCCGGCTCTGGGGCTCGGTCGGCTTTCTGGCCGCGTCGGCGGTCGTCGCCATCGTCGCCGACCTCGTGGACGACCCGCGCGTCTTCGCCGTGGGCCTCGTGCTCACGCAGCTGCTGGCCGCGGGCTCCGCCTGGGCGCTCCCGAAGGTGCCGCGCGAGCGCAGCGTCGACTTCTTCGGCGACCTGCGCGAGCTGCTCCGCAATCGGGCCTTCGTCATGCTTCTCGCGGTGACCTGCCTCTCGCGGATGGCCGAGGCCGCGCCGCTGCTGTTCTACCCGACGTGGCTCAAGGACCAGGGCGCGCCGAGCTGGTACATCGCGCTGTTCTGGGCCACGGGCGTCCTCGCCGAGGTCGTCCTGTTTCGCCTCGCGCCGCAGCTCGTGGCGTGGGCCCGCATCGACCGCGTGTACCTCGTGTCCATCGCGCTCATCGCGGTGCGCTACGGGGCCATGCTCGTCGTGCACGATCGCACGGCCGTCGCGCTCATTCAGACGCTCCACGCGTTCACGTTTGCGGCGTTCTACTTCTGCGGCGTGACCACGGTCGCGAAGATGGTCCCGCTCCGGCTGCGCGCGACGGGCCAGGCGCTGTTCTCGGCGCTCGGCTTCGGACTCGCGATCGGCGTCTCGAACGTACTCGGCGGCCTCGTCTTCGAGCGCTTCCACATCGAGGGCGTGCTGATGGGGTCGGTCATCCTCGGCCTCATCTCGACGGTGGCCGCGATCCCGACCGCGCGCGCGCTCAGGGCGGCTTAGGCAGGAAGTCCCATGGACTTCGTCGCGTCCACGACGAGGTAGTCATTGTCGCTCACGTCGCCCGTCTTGCCCTCGAGGTACTCGCGAATCTGGGCCTCGGAGCCGGCCTCCCACAAACACGCGGCCCGTGTGGCGTCGGCTTGGGCGTAGACGCCATGGACGCGGATGCCGTCGGGCAGGTTCGGCAGCGACGCCTGCGCGCGGGCCCAGAACTCGGCGGGGTTCGAGATGGTGTGGTTGACGAGAAAGTACATGGGACCTCCGGGTGTGATTGAGAGCGCCCCGGCGGCGCCAGGGCCCTGCATGGACGCACGGCGGGGTCGGGATTGCAAAGGAGGGATGCACAGATGGCTTTAGAACCGTGAACCACCACGCTGCGGTCGAGGCGCTCATCGCGACGACCGAGGTCGGCATCCTGAGGGTCTTTCCGGGCAACGACGATCTGGTGGCCGCGATCTTGTCGCCCCACGAGGAGCGCCCGCGCAAAGCCCGCAAGGCTCCCGGCGGCTGAGCGAGCCAAAAAATACTGCACATCCGTGCCCTGATTCCTTGCACTCGCTTCCGACTCGCGCTAGCCTCGCGCCACGATGACGATCGCATCACAGCGCACCATTCTCAGCCTCTTCACCGGCGCCGGTGGCCTGGACCTGGGGCTCGAAGCCGCCGGCTTTTCCACACGGGTTGCCGTCGAGATGGATGGTGACAGCGCGCGGACGTTGCGGCGCAACCGGGACTGGCCCGTCATCGACAGGGACATCCACACGGTGGCGAGCGAGGAGATGCTCGACTGGGCCGGGCTGCGCGAGGGCGACGTGGATCTGCTCGTCGGCGGTCCGCCCTGTCAGCCGTTCTCCAAGTCGGGCTACTGGGCCCACGGTGACGCGCGCCGCCTCTCCGATCCGAGGGCAACGACGCTCGAGGCGTATCTGCGCGTGCTTCGGGACGTCAAGCCGCGCGCCTTTCTCTTGGAGAACGTGGCCGGGCTGGCCTATCAGGGCAAGAGCGAGGGCTTGGATCTTCTGCTTCGCACGATCGACGGCATCAACCGCGAGAGTGGGACGCGCTATGCGGTGTCGTATCAGCTCCTGGACGCGTCCCAATACGGAGTTCCTCAGGATCGCGAGCGCGTCTTCCTCGTCGGGCAGCGCGACGGCGGCAGATTCGTCTTTCCGGCGCCGACACACGTCGCGGCCGGTGCCGTGGGTACGGAGGCGTTGGCCCTGGCTGGTGGAATCCGCCGCGACGTCGACTTGGAGCCCTGTCGCACGGCCTGGGATGCCATCGGTGACCTCGAATCGGATGACGACGCTCGCCTGCGCATGGGAGGGAAGTGGGCCGATCTGCTCCCCAGCATCCCGGAAGGACACAACTACCTGTTCCATACCGATCGTGGTGGCGGTCTCCCGCTCTTCGGCTGGCGCCGGCGGTATTGGAGCTTTCTCTTGAAGCTCGAGAAGCGTCGCCCCGCGTGGACGATCACGGCGCAGCCTGGCTCGGCCATCGGGCCGTTTCACTGGCGGAGCCGTCGTCTCTCCATGCGCGAGCTCTGCCGGCTGCAGACGTTCCCAGATAACTTCGAGATCACCGGTTCGCTCATGGCCGTCCAGAGGCAGGTCGGCAATGCTGTGCCGTCGGCGTTGGCCGAACGCATGGGGCTGTGTATTCGCCGCCAACTCTTTGGCGACCACGTCGATGAGCGGCGCCCGCTGACGCTCGCTCCCGCGCGGCGTGAACCGATCCCGCTACCGGTGTCGCCGGAGGCCGTTCCGCGCAAGTACCTGGACCTGGTCGGCGCCCATTCGGCACATCCCGGCACAGGTCGCGGCCATCGTGCGGCGGCGCGGGAGCGGCCCGACGACACGTACGGCGTCTTCGCGCTGGCCTAAGGTGCACAGTGGCAAGATCTGAGAATCCCTCGGAAGATAGCGGACACCAGGTTCCCTACGGGCCTGACTTCACGCCGGCGATTCTAGGCAAGGAGGTGGGCAAGGACCACGTGCTCGGTGCGCTCCTCGCAGACGTGGACCGTTGCCGAACGCGCGCGAAGCTACAGGCGCATATCGCCGAGACGTATCTCAAGACCGTCCCGGTCGTGCACAACAACCGGCGCGACATGGCGAGCCACGTCGTCGCAGGTCTGAGGAACTACAAGCTCATCATGATAGGCGAAGGTGAGACGGTTGAACTCACCAAGGTGGGGCGCCGCTTGCTGGACGCGAGCGGTGCCGAACGCGACGTTATCTTCGCCACGCACATCCTCTGCGAGTGCAACGGCCTACGGCTCGTCGAGGTGCTGCATCGTGCCGAACTTCGGGGTCACGAGGCGCCGTCGCTCGAAGAGCTTGCGCGAGAGCTCGATCGCAACCCGACGAGCAAGAACGTCAGCGCGATGCGGGCGTGGCTCGCCCGCGCTGGAGTGGTTTCGGCGACCGGTGCATACCGAGTCGACATGTCGGTCGTTCGCAAGCTGCTCGGCGACAGAACGTTGCGTGTGCTTGGGCTGCCAGCCGACGAGTTCGAGTTCGTCGTTGCGGCGCACTACGTGGCCTTGACGCACAGTGGACCGCTGTCCGCACAGGAGGTCGCCGACCTCGTCGAGGCTCGGTGTCCGGATATCCGCATCCGCCGCAAGAGCCTTGGGGCGTTGCTCGAGCGGCTCAAGGTCCTTGGTGTCATCTCGGCGCCGGCTCGATCGGAGGGCGGCAAGGGCGGCTCCAGCCTGACGTTCATGCTCGAATTGGACAGCAGGCTTACAGAGGAGGCGCTACGGGCGCTCGCCGATCAGACCGCCATCGGCGGAGCACTGCACGCCCTCCTGCCGCTCGAAGAGGTTTTCACTCGGGTAGCTCATGGGTCGACCGATGAACGAGGCCATATTGGCGAGATGCTTGGCCTGCACGTGTGCCTCATGCTCGACCTCAAGGTCATTGCGCGGCGCCTTCGGGCTCCCAATGCGGAACTCGACCTGGTGGCAGAGCGCTCCGCCGGCCTCAGCTACCAACGGTGGTCCATACAGGTGAAGAACACGACGAGTGAGCTGTCCGTCGAGCAGGTCGATCGCGAGGTCGGCGCCGCTGCCGCCGCAGGGCTCACCCATGTTCTCTTCATCGTGCCGCGCGCTCGCCTCACGCCCGCCGCTCAGGGCGAGATTACGCAAGTGAATCAGTTCACGCCCATGCATGTGTACACGCTCACGGCGGCTGACCTCTCGCGCCAGATGACCGCCGCGTCGCTCATCCGGGCCCTTGCCGGTCAGATGGAGGCGATTGCCGGTACCAAGCGGGCCGAACTCAAGCGCCGGCAGGTCAGCGCATTGCATCGAGAGGGCTGAACTAGCTCCCCAATCCGGCGCGGGCGGCCGCGGCGACGGACGGGTCCGGATCGGCGGCGAGCTGGGTGAGCGCGGCCTGCGCGCCGCCGAGCTCGGCGAGGGTCTCGGCGACGGCCCGGCGAATCGCGACATCGGCGTGCGTGACCGCGCCCAGCAAGACGTCGCGCTGCGCCATCTCCGGCGGGGCATCGCCTAGCTCGCTGCGCTGGAGCCAGCGGTCGAAGCCCTTCGCCGCGGGATCGCGCCGAACGCCCATCGGGCGCCAGCCGAGCCGTTCCAGGGCCGTGGCTGCGGCCGTGCGCACCGGGGCGCCAGCGTCGGCAAGCAGGCCAATGAGCGGATCGATGGCCTTGGGGTTGCCGACGCGACCGAGCTCCAAGGCAGCGGTCCGGCGGACATCGGGGCTGGCGCTGGCGAGCTTCGCGACGAGGTGGGCGATGTCTCCGAGGCCCGGACCGGCGAGGGCAATCGCCGCGGCGGTCTGGACCTCCGGCGCGCGGTCCTCGTTGGCCGCACGAATGAGCAGCGGGATGGCCTCGACGGCGCGTAGCGCGCCGAGCGCGAGGGCGGCCTCCTCACGTGCGCGGGCGTCCCCGTCCTGCGTCAGCAGCACACAGAGCCGCGACACGGCATCGACCCGGTTGGCGCGGGCCACCATGCGGGCGGCGTGCGCCCGAACGCGGCCGGAGCCGTCGTCGAGCGTGCGGACGAGGGCATCGCCGGCCTCGGGGCTATCGCAGAGCTCCAGCAGACACCCCATCGCGGCGATGCGGCGAGACTGTCCGTCGGGCGTGCCGTCGCGATCGGTCAGGGCGCGCACGAGCAGCGGCAGGGCGGGCGCGCCGATGACGGTGAGCGTCTTGAAGTCGCGCTGGGCGAGCGCGAGCGTGGCCCGCGTGGTGGCGTCGTCGGGGACGTGGCCCAGCAGGTCGAGCGCGTCGGCCGCGTTGTCGCGAACCTCCGCGGAGGCGTCCCCCAGCGCGCCCAGCAGGGACGGGATGACCGCGGCGTTGCGCGAGCGGCCGAGAGCGGCTGCGGCTGCGGCGCGCACTGCGGCGGCGTCGTCGGTCGCGAGGAGGCCCTGAAGCACTGTGAGGTCGGCGCCCGAGGCGAGCAGGCCCTCGGTCGCGCGCAGCCGAGTGAGGGCATCAGTGTCGTTCTGGGCCGTGTGGATGAGCGCATCCCGGGCCGCGATCGCACAGGCCGGGTCCGTGGCCAACGCCGTCGCTGCGACCGAGCGGACGACGGTCGACGTGTCGGCGAGCGCCGTCACGAGGGCCGCGACGCCCGCGCTGCCCGAGCGACCGAGTGCTGTGGCCGCTCGTGCACGGACGGCGGCGTGCGGCTCGCCCAGCGCGGCGCGCAGGGCGGATTCGGCTCCACGGCGACCAGCGAGCGCGTCGGCGGCTGCGGCGCGGACCGCGTGGTCCACGTCATGGGCCAGCGCCTCGCACAGCGGCGCGACGATCGGGTCCTCCGCACGGTCGGTGTCCGGGGGAGCCACGCGGGCGAGGGCGACGGCGGCCTCGACGCGTTCCGGCGCATCGAGCTCTCGGAGGGCGCGCGCCAAGGGCGCCACGGCAGCGAGTCCCGACGCCGCCGCGTCGTCGAAGTTGCCGAGCGCGACTCGAAAGTGGATGAGGTCGAGCCCGTCGGTCGGCACGGCGTCGAGTGCGAGGAGCGTCTCTGCCGCCGTGCGGCGCACGTACGGGTCGTCGTCGTCGAGCGCGCGCGTGACGGCCGGCGCGAGCTCGGGCCCGCGGCGCATGGCGATGGCCTCGAGCGCCGCCTGACGCAGCAACGGATCACCGGAGGCGAGATCGCGCGCCAACAGGTCCACCTGCGGCGCGCCCGCGAGACCCGCGCGCGTCTCCATCTCCTGCCGCGTGATCCAGCGTGAGTAGCCCCGCGCCGTGGCCGAGGCGCGCACGCCGACCGGGGTCCAGCCGATGGCCTCCAGCGCGGCGAAGGCCGCTGCGCGCACGGTCGCGTCGCTGTCGCCCAGGGTCTCGAGCAGGCGATCGACGGCGTCTTCGGCTTTGAGCTCGCCGAGGCGGTTGGCCGCCGTGCGCCGGGCGGCTGCGTCGGCGTTGCCGAGCTCCGCGATAAGGAGCGCCGCTTCGCCGAGGGCGGCGACGGCGTCGGCGGCTGCAAAGCGCACTGTGGGATCCGCATCGCCCGAGGCCGCGGTCATGAGCGCCGCGATGGCGTCGCGGGCCTCCAATCGCGCGAGCGCCGTGGCGGCGCAGCGGCGCACGACCGCGCCCGGATCGTCGACCAGCATGCGCACCAGCCGCATGACGACGGGCTCGCGATCGGGGGCGGAAATCAGGTCCGGGCGATGGCCGAGGGCTCGCGCGACCTGCGCGCGTACTAAGAAGGCGGGGTCGTCGAGCGAGGGCAGGGCGGCCGTGAGCGCCGTCGAGGTGCCAATGCGGTCCAGCACGTCGACCAACGCGCCGCGAAAGCCTGCCCGCTCCTTCCCAGTGTCGCCCTCCCGCAGCGCCCGCGCGATGGCCGGGACCGCGCGATCGCCCATGTCCGCCAGCGCCGTGAAGTCCCGTTGCGCGATGGCCAGCGCGGCGGCCATGGCGCCCGCGTCGGGCGTAATCGCCGCGCGCGCGATGGCCTCGAGAGCGGCTTCGCGCACCGACTCATCGGCCAAGGCGGTCACGAGCGCGGTCTCGAAGCCGTCGGGCCGAAGGTGTCCGACGGCGTGCGCGGCCGCGATTCGCACCGCCGCGTCGGGATCGTCGACGAGCGCGGCGAGGGCCAGATCCGCGCCTGCGCCGTGCGTCGCCAGCGCGCTCAGGCTCGCCGTGCGCACGGCGGCGTTGAGATCGGTGGCCGCCTCGCGCAGCAAAGCCACTTGGGTCGGCTCCGGGCGTTCGGCGAGCGCCGCGATGGCCACGGCACGGCGGCGCTCGCCCGCGGTCGCCGCGAGCTCCCGTAGGGCCGCGACGCCGGTCTCTCCCAAGGCGAGCAGCGCGGTCGCGGCGCCATGGCGAACGCCCAGATTCGCGTCCGTCAGGCGTTCACGGAGGGCCGCGACGAGCGGCGCCAGTGCCGCGGGCGAGAGGCCCACGCGTGCCGAAGCGGCGGCAGGCGCGATTGGCTCGGCCGTGACGACAACTTCCGGCGCCGTCACCGCCTCCTTCGCAATCACCGCCTCCGTCGCGGTCACCGCCTCGGGCGCGGTCACCGCCTCCGACGCCGTCACTGCCTCCGGCGCCGTCACGGGCTCCGCCGCCGCGACCGGCTCCGACTCGGCGACCGGCTCCGACTCGGCGACCGGCTCCGCGGCGGGCGGCGTGGCCACGACCTCATCGTTGGCCGCTGTCTCCGCTTCTGTGGTCTTGCGTTTCGCCATGGTCGGCTCTTCCTCGATACTCCTACGCCTCGGGGCCAGCGAGCAAGGAGCGCGACCCGAGGGCCGCGGCCGTGCGGACCGCGACCCCGCGCACTGCGTCATCGGCGTCGGCTAGGGCGGTCACTACGATCGCGAGGCCCGCAGTCAGCGCATTTGCGTCGCCCTCGAGTGACGCGAGCGCCTGCAGGGCCGCGCTACGCTCGGCCGGCGGGTGCTCTCCGACGACGCGGGCGATCGCTCCGAGCCCAGCGGCGCCGAGTCCGACGGCCCGCTCGGGCTCGCCCAAGAGGCACCACGCCGTGGCGGCAAGCGCGGGCGCCCGTGCCGGGTCTGGCAGGCATCCCAACGCTTGAAGCGTCTGCGCCGCGCGGACCCGGACATGTCGATTCACGTCGGAGAGGCGCGCCGCGATCGCCTCGGCCTGCGCTGGATCCTGAATGGCCGCGAGCCCCTCCAGGGCAGCATAGCGTCGGGTCGCGTCCGCGTGGTCGAGCTCGCCGACGAGCGCGGCCCGCTGCTCGGTGGCCCCGGGCGCGGACAGGACGAGCTCGGCGCGAGTGAGCCAGCGCGTCAGACCGGCCGCCTCGGGATCGACCCGCAGCCCGACCGGCATCCAGCCCAGCCGCACGAGCGCACCCCGCGCGGCGTGCCGAACGGCTGCAAACGCGTCGCCCATGGCGCCGATCAGCGGGTCGATGGCGCGGACGTCCTCGGTGTCTCCGAGCGCCGTCGCGGCTTGTTCACGAATCGTGGAGTCGGGCGAGCTGAGCTGCTCGATCAGGTACTCCGTGCGCTTCAGCGTCGGCGCCGCGAGCGCGGTCGCCGCGGCGAGGCGGAGAAGCGGATTGTCGGCGTGCCGTGCCAGGGCCTCGAGCTCCGGGACCGCGGGCTCATGACCCACGAGGCCGAGCGCGCATGCGGCGTCGACCCGGACGGCGTCGCTCGGATCGTCGCGGAGGGAGTCGAGCAGGGCGCTCCCGCTCTCGGCGGCGCGCAGCCGCCCGAGGTGCCGCGCGGCCGCGCCGCGAACGACGGGTGCGGCGTCCCGGAGCGCGGTCACGAGCCGAGCGACGGCCGCAGTCGGCGCGACGGTGACGAGCGCGCCGATGGCCGCAAGGCGACGTTCCGCGGAGTCCCGGTCGCGGTCCAGAAGGACCCGATCGAAGAGCGGCAGCGCGACATCCCCACGCGCGGCGGCGGCGAGGAAGTCGTCGCGACCGACGGCCGCAACGGCTGCGGCGAGTGGACCGGCCGGCTTCCAGCCGAGAGCGGACAGCGCCTCCCGCGCTGCGGCACGCACGACGATCGCCAGGTCGGCGAGCCCGTCGACGCACGCGGCGACGACCGGCTCCACGTGTGGCGCGCGTCCGAGGCTGCGGATCGCCGCCGCGCGGACCGAGGGCCAGGCGTCTTTGGAGGCGGCGATGAGCTGCGCCTGCACGGGATCGAGGTGCGCCAGCGACGCCAGCGACGTCGCGAGCGGCGCCCGCACGTCGCTGACCGGGTCGTGCGCCAGGAGGTCGAGCGCGAGCGCCAAGAGCTCGGGCACCGACTCGAGCGCCGCGGGATCCATCGTGGCCGCGATGGCCGCCCGTGCCGGAGCGGACCCGCCGCGCAACCCGCCCAGACGCGCAGGGAGGCCGTGGCTGCCGAGAGTGACCAGCGCACGAGCGCCGCTGAGGCGGACGCCCTCGTCGGTGTCATCGAGCGCGGCGATGACGGGGCCGACCACGACCTCCGGCTCTGCGGAGGCCGAGACGCGAGCCGCCGCGGCGCGCACCTCGGGAGCGGCGTCGGACAAGGCCGCGAGCACGACCGGCGTGGCCTCGAGCGCGAGTGCCGCGCTGGCCGCGATAACCTCGGTGCGCGCGGTGACGCTCGGCTCGTCGAGGAGCGTCGCGAGCAGCGCGGGTAGCGCCTCCGTTCCGGCGAGCGCGATCGCTCGCGCGGGCTCTCCCAGCGCCACCATCGCCCACGCGGCGCGCGGCCCCTCTTCGGGGACCGCCGACCGCGCGAGGAGCGCGCGCGCTGCCGCCACGCGAACGTGACGGGAGTGATCGTCGACCCGGGTCAAAAGCGCTGCCGTCGCCGTGGCGTCTGGCCAGTCCGCCAACGCCTCGACCGCGCCCAGGCGCAGCGCCGCGTCCTCGCCCGTGAGCGCGCGCGACAGCAGCGTAACCTGATCCTCCGACCCATCGGTGCCAGAGGCGAGCTCTGCGCGACCGACCCACCGGGCAAATCCAGCGCCGTCCGGATCGGTACGTACGCCGATGGGGACCCAGCCCAGCCGCTTCAGCGACGCCATGGCGGCCGCCCGGACGCGCGCATCACTGTCGGGCAGGACGCCGATCAGCGGATCGATCGCCTCGATGCGGGACGTCTCCCCGAGTCGCTCGGCCGCGGCGCGGCGCAGCTCTGCGTCCGGAGAGGCCAGCTCGCGGCACAGGGGCTCGATGTCGCCAAACCGCGGACTGGACAAGGCCAGCGAAGCCGCATAGCGAACGGTGGCGCTCTCGTCGTTGGCCTGCGCCAGTCGCAGAGCGGCGGGTGCGTCGGCATCCCCGGCTCGCCCAAGCGCCGTGGCGGCGCCGACGCGCACGTCCGGCTTCGGATCGTCGAGTAGCAGCTCACGTAGCCGTGCCGCTCCCGCGGAGGACAATGCGTCCGGATGACGTCCGAGACCACGGGTCGCCGCTGCGCGCACGGGGGCGCTGGCGTCAGACAGGGCCTGCTCCAGCGCGCGAGTCGCCTCTGGGGCGTCGATCTCCGACAGGGCCAGCGCCGCGCCTCGCCGCCGCGCGACGGTGCTCGAGTCCGACCCGACCTCTCCCAGCACGCGGGAGAGCGCCGCAATCGCGCTCGCGCCGAGCGCGCCAAGCGCAGGCCAGTCTTCGCGGGCCAACGCCACCATGACGTGTCCGACGGTTCCGGTCGGTCGCCAGCCCAGGCCCTCGAGCGCCGACAGGACCGCCTCGCGCACTTCGAGCGCCGGGTCGGTGAGCCCGCTCAGCAACGCCGCCTCGACCTCGACGAGCGCGCCCGTCCTGGCCAACGCGCTTGCGGCCGCCGCACGGACCTCCTCCGACGTGTCCTCCGAGAGCGTGCGCGCCAGAGCCGCGCGAGCAGACACCGCGTCTGCCGCTCCGAGCGCCCGCACGGCCGACTCACGCACGGCCGCCTCCGGGTCGACCTCGACGAGCTCCGTGAGCAGGGCGACCGCCTCGGGATCCGGCCGAAGCGTGAGGCCCTCGGCGGCCGCGGCGCGCGCTTCGGGCTGCGGCGCCACGAGTGCCGTGCGGAGCAGCGGTGCGCCATCCTCGACCACCGACAACATCCTGGCAGCGGCCGAGCGCACCTGCGGGTCCGGATCGGCGAGCTGCGCGGCGACGGCGGGCGCTTGCGCGCGATGTGCCAGAAGGGATTCGACGCACGCGAGGCGCACCTGCGCGTCGGAGTCGGCGAGGCCAGCCGCCACCGCGGAGCTTGCCCTGGAGTCGACGAGGGAGGCCAACGCGACGGCCGCGGCCCGACGCTCGTCGACGGGGTGTTGCTCGAGCGCGCGCGCGAGCGGCGCGATGGCGTCGGAGCCGTGGCGCAAGGCGCGGGCCATCGCACCCAGGGCGACGTCGGCGAGCAGCCCGAGCCGGCCCTCCTCCGGACGGCGGACACTGGCAACGAGCGCCTCGGCGGCCTCTCTGCGAACGCGTGGATGCGCGTCGTCGAGCGCCGCATGAAGCCGGTCGAGCGCCGAAGGCGAGCGGAGCCCGGCAAACGCCTCTACTGCGGATCGGCGGCGGTGTGGCTCCGAGGAGCCCAGCTCGCGGTCGAGGACCTCCTCAGAGCTGGCCTTGGCACCCAGGCGATGGCGGCTCAGCAGCTCCGAGCGGGTCACCCAGCGCGAATACCCAGCGTCGTCGACCTGCTGGCGCTCTCCGAGCGGCGCCCAGGCGAGGGCGGTCAGCGCCGCGAGCGCCGCCGCTCGAACGAGCGCGTCGGAGTCTGCCAGCGCGCCTATCAGCGGGTCGATGGCGGCGGTCTCGCCCGTCTCGCCGAGCGCGCGCGCCGCGTCTCGCCGAGCACCGATGTCCGGCGCACGCAGCTGCTCGACGAGGTAGTCGAGCTGGCGCAGCTTGGGCGACGCGAGCGCTTCGGCGGCGGCGAAACGGACCTCAGGCGACTTATCGTTGCGCGCCGCGTGATGCAAGAGGGCCACGGCCGCGGCGTCCCCGAGCTGGCCCAGCGCGACGGCGGCGCCCACGCGCACGCTCGCGTTGGGATCCGACTCGAGCAAGGCGCGGAGCCGCGGCCGACACGTCGTGGGAGCATGCTCCGCGTGTCTCCCGACGCCTCGGGTCGCGACGGCGCGGACGACCGCCGCGCCGTCCGAGAGGGCGGGCTCCAACGCCGCGACGGCCTCCTTGGTACCCACGAGCGCCAGCGCCGAGGCGGCTCCGGAGCGACGAAGGACCGTGATGCCGTCGGAGCCGGGCTCCGTGAGCACCCGAACGAGCGGCGTGACCGCGGCTGCGCCGAGCGCCGCGAGCCCACGCCAGTCATCGGCCGCCACGAGGAGCATGGCCTGCGCCGCAGGGCCCTCCGGCGTGTAGCCCAGGGCGGCCAGAGCCTGGCGTACGGCGTCTCGAACGACGGCTTGGGGATCGGCGAGCGCGGGGATGAGCGCGGCGCGCGCGGTCTCCGGGGACGTGCGCTGGAGCGCCACGGCCGCGGCGGTGCGAGCAAGCGGATCGGGATCCTCGGAGAGCGCCTTGGCGAGCGTCTCCGCCGCTGGAGCGGCCGAGGCTCCGTGGCGGCCCAGGGCCTCGAGGGCCGCCCGGCGCACGCGTGCGTCGTCGTCGGTCGACGCACGGACCGCGAGCGCACGAACCGCCCGGTCGGCGTCCGCCGCTCCGAGGCCGAACGCGGCCGCCGCCCGGACGCGCGCGTCTGCGGCGCCGAGGGCGTGCTCGAGCGCCTTGGCGCCCTTGGGTCCCCACTGCGCCAGGGTGGTCGCAGCAGCTTCACGCACGGTGGCGTCGGCGTCGGCGAGCCCAGCGGCGGCGGCGGATACCGCAGGCTCGCCGGCCGTGGCGTGGCGGCCCATCGCAACAAACACGGCTTGGCGCACGGACGCCTCGGCATCGGTCGTCGCCGCGACGAGCAGCTCCATCGCCGCGGGCACGAGCGGGAGCGCTGCCGCGGCGGCGACGCGCTCGGCCGGCGTGTGCTCTCGCAGCGCGCGACTCAGGGCGGTCAGTGCGGCCTGGCCCAGGGCGCTGGCCGCGGCAAAGTCTCCCAATGCGACCGCGGCGGCGGCGCGCGCGCTCGCCGAAGTTGGGACGGCCCCGAGGTCGCGAAGCGCCTCCGCGGTCTCCCGGCGAACGAAGCGGTCTGCATCGTCGAGCAGCGGAGTCATGACGTCGGCCTGAACGACGGCGCGACGTGCCCGTAGCGCCTCGACCGCACCGCGGCGGGCGGACGCGTCGGCAGAGCCGAGCTCGGCGACCAGCAGGGCCTCTTGCGACGTGGGCGTCACGCTCGGGTGGCGTGCGAGCAGCTCCGCGCGCGGGAGCCAGCGCTGGAAGCCGACGTCGGAGGACGTTCCGCGGACACCAATGGGAGTCCAGCCGAGCGCAGCGAGCGACCGAGTTGCGGCGACGCGTACGGTCGCGACGGCGTCGCCCAGGGCAGCCACGAGCGGATCGATCGCGGCTGGATCCTCGGATGGGCCCAACGCCTCGGCGGCGGACTGCCGAACCATCGGATCGTCTGCACGCAGCTGATCAATCAAGAAGCGCGTGTGCCGGAGCGAGGGGTGCGCCAGCGCCGTGGCGGCGGCCAGTCGGACCGTGGGTTCGGCGTCATGCTCTGCGGCGGCGACCAGAGCCGAGACGGCGTCCTGGTCTTCCAGCAGCGCGAGCGCAGTGGCTGCCTCGACCCGCACCTCGGCGCGGGGATCGGTGGAGAGCAGCGCGCGGAGCCGCGCGAGCGTCGGCGCAGAGACACGCCCGCGGTGGCGGGCCAGCGCACGCGCGGCAGCACGCAGGGTGAGACCTGCGGTGTCGGAGAGCGCACCGGAGAGCAGCGCGGTGGCACCTGGAGCTTGCACGTCGGCCAGGGCCGTGAGCGCGGCCGCGCGCCGCGCGACGGTCGAAGGATCGCCCCCGGGCTCGGTGACCGCGCGCTCCAAGAACCGCAGCCCCGTGTCGCCCAATCGCGCGAGGGCCAGCCAGTCCTCCCGGGCGCTCGCAAGGACGGCGCGAGCCAGCGTCTCATCGGGGCGATAGCCCAGCACGTCCAACGCAGCAAGGCTCGCGTCGCGCACGCGGGTGGCGCGGTCGGCGAGCGCCTCGAGCAGCGCGGACGGCTCTGAGTCATTCGCCGCGCCCAGCGCGGTCGCGGCTGCCTCACGGACATCGAAGTCGGCGTCGCCGCGCAAGGCCTGACGGAGCGCGGCGATGGCTCGAGTATCGCCTGTCCCCAGGGTTCCGAGTGCCTGCGCCGCAGCGATGCGCACGGTCGGGTCCGCGTCTGTGTGGAGCACGCCAGCGACGGCCGCGACGTGGGCTACCTGCCCGGTCGCGGTGAGGCCTCTGATCGCCGCTTGCCGGGCCTCGACCGAGGGCGACGTCAAGCCGGTGACCAGCGCGCGGGCGCCGGTGTCGCCACATCGGGCGAGCGCAGCCGCAGCGGCGCCGCGGACCGACGCAAAGGGATCGGCCAGGAGTGGCGCGATGGCGTCGACGCCGGTCGCCAGAGCGCCCAGGGCCTCTGCCGCCGCGGCGCGCGTGTCCCAGTCCGGATCACGGGTGGCCTCCTGCAACGCCTCGAGCCCGGCGGGAGTCGGACCCAACGTGACCAGAGCCGCCGCGGCCGCCACACGTTCGGCGGGCGGGGCCTGCACGACCGCGCGCGCCAAGGGCTTTGCCGCCGTGACGCCGAGGCGTGCGGCCTCCGCGTAGCGACCCATCGCCGCGAGCCAGGCGGCCTGTTCCGCGGCGGCCGTCGGGATGACTGCACGCGCACCCAAGGCACCGGCTGCTTCGCGGCGGACATGGAAGTCCACGTCGTCGAGTCGCTCGATGAGCGGGCTCGTGAAGTCGGACGTGCGCGCACGCCCCATCGCCTCGGTCGCGCACCGGCGTCGCGCCGGGTCCGGCGAGGCAAGCTCGGCCCGCAGGTAGGCGTCCGGTGCCTTGCCGCTGCCGTGGCGTGTCGCCAGCTCCGCGCGCGACACGGTCCGCTGCGCCGCGTGCGCCGCGGAGCTTGCGCGCTCTCCCAATGGCGTCCATCCCAGCCGGTCGAGGGCCTCGCCCGCGGCTTGGCGGATGCCGGCGTTGCCATCGGCTAGCGCCGCGACGAGCGCGTCGACGGCCTCGAGGTCGCCGCAGTCGCCGAGGGCGCGCGCCGCCGCGATGCGGTCGTCGGTCGAGCCCTCCTTCAGCTGGGTGGCGAGGTAAGCGATTTGCCGGAGCGCCGGGCACGCCAGCGCGGCGCCCGCTGCCATGCGGACGTTCGGTGCTGGATCGGTCTTGGCCGCCGCGATGAGCAGCGACACGGCCTCGGCGTCGCCGACACGCCCCAACGCGACCGCGGCCTCGACGCGCACCTGGGGCCGCCGGTCGTCTTTGAGCGCCTCCCGCAAGACGGGACGCACTGCCGTGGAGGCCAGGCTCGGGTGATTGCCGATGCCACGCATCGCGGCAGCCCGCACCGGTCCGGCGCCGTCCCGCGCGGCCTCCTCGACCGCGGCCATCGCGAGCGGCGTCGCGATCGCCGTCAGCGCCTCCGTGGCCGACTTGCGCCTGCCGACGCTCTCCGGATCGAAGCCGCCTTCGCGAATGACGCGCAGGAGCAACGGGACGGCCACATCGCCGTAGGCGACGAGATCCTTCCAGCGCTCTCCAGCCAAGGCCACCAGCGCCTCGGCATGGGCGCCCTCGGGCCTCCAGCCGATGGCCGCCAGGGCCAGCAGCGCCGCCGATCGGACCAGCTGGAATCGGTCCGAGACGGCCTCGATTAGACTGGCTTGCGCGCCCGTGTCTCGAAGCGCGCCCAGCGAGCGACACGCGGCCGCCCGGACGTGCTCGTCGCCGTCATCGACGGCGAGGCGTCGCAGGACATCGCTCGCCCCGAGGTCGGTGCGCCCGAGCGCACCCGCGAACGCCGCGCGCACCGAGGCGTCGCCCTCGTGTGCGACCTGTGTCAACAGCGCATCGCGATGCGCCGGTTCGCCGCGCTCCTCGAGTCCCACCGCGGCGGCGAGGCGCACCCCCGGATCGGCATCCGACACGGCGCTCACCAGGGTCGCGTCCCCGCTCCGGCCCAGGCGTGCGAGCGCCGAGGCGGCGCTCAGCCGAACGCCAGCATGACTGTCGCGCAACAACGTGGCGAGCGCCGCGACCGCGGACGGAACCTCGGAGGGGGCGCCTCGCAGCGCCGCGCTCGAGAGAGCACCGGCGACGCTGGCTCGGACCGTCGCGTCCGCGTCGACCACGGCCTGAGACAGCGCGTCGATGGCGTCCGCGGAGGAGCCCAACGCGACGCCCAAGGCGCGCGCGGCCTCGGAGCGATCGAGGGGCTCGTGCTCACGCAGCGCCCGCGCCAACGGCGGCACGCCCTCGGGTCGCTGAGCGGCGGAGCTCATGGCCCCGAGCGCGACGTCGCAGGCGGCCGCTTTGGGGCCGTCCTGGGGGCGTCGATGGAGGGCGACGAGCGCCTCCGCGGCCTCTCTGCGCACGAAGCGGTCGGGATCGTCGAGGGCGGCGATGGCGTCATCGCACAGGGGAAGGAGCCTGCCGCGCGCGACTGCCTCCAAGACGGAGCGTCGGGCCGCGGCATCGGGCTGCGACAGCTCTGCGCGCAGCAGGTCGCTCTGAGTCGGCTGCTCACCGTGCCGCGAGATCAGCTCCGCGCGACGCAGCCATCGACCGAACGTCGCCTGGGACGACACCAGGCGTGCACCCACGGGGACCCAGCCGAGGGCCTCCAAGGCACGAAGGGCGGCCGCGCGAACCGTCGAGACGACGTCCCCGAGCGCGCCGATCAGCGGGTCGATCGCGTCGACGTGGTGGGTCCCTCCGAGCGCGACGGCCGAGCGCTCCCGAACGGCGGGGTCGGTGTGCGACAGGCGCCGCGCCAAGATGTCGACGCGCCCCAGTCTCTGGCCGGCCAGCGCCTCTGCGGCGCTCTGGCGGGCGCCCGAGTCGGCGTCTTGCTCGGCCATTCGCTCGAGCCGCGGCACGTCGACGTCTCCGCCGATCTGGCCCAAGGCCGACGCGGCCTCGCGTCGGACCTCGTCGACGGCGTCATCGAGGAGCGCGTTGAGTCGCGGGACGAGGACGGGGATGCGAAGCCGCCCTGCCGCGCGCGCCGCCTCCGCGCGAACCGGGCCGGCGATGTCCCCGAGCGCGTGCGCGACGACCTGCTCGGCCGTCACGCCTCCAATGGCGCCCACCGTCGCCACGGCACCGGCCCGGCGGATGACGCTGGCCTTGGCGAGGTCGACCTCGCCGGCGACCCGGCGGAGCGCCGGGACTGCGACCTCGCCCAGCGTCTCGAGCGCGCGCCAGTCCTCTTTGGCCATGGCCACCGCGATTGCGACGTCGGTCGACTCGAAGGCTGCGCCAAGCGACTCAATCGCCTGGACGGCCGCGTCGCGGACCGTCGCATACTCGTCGAACAGCAGCGGCGCGATGAGCTTCAGAGCGCCGGATTCGCCGCGCCGCCCGAGCTGACGCACCGCCTCTCGCCGCACCGCCGCCGGCACCGTGGGCTCGAGGCACCGGGCGAGCGCAGCCCGTCCTTCGTCGCCGCCGATCGCTCCGAGCGCCTCCACGGCGGCCACACGGGCGGCCTCGTCGTGGTCGGTCTCGGCCAACGCCAGCAGCGGCGGCAAGGCCTCCGGCTCGCCGCCACTGACGAGGGCGAGGGCCGAGGCCGCCGCGACACGCACGACGGCGTCGCTGTGCGCCAACCCACGGCGCAAGCACGCGCGTCCGGCGGCTCCGAAGGAGACGAGCGCCCGTGCCGCGGCCGTGCGGACGGGCTCTTCGGCGTCGACCAGGCCCGTCTCCAGTGCGGCGACGAGCGTGGCCTCCGCC
>SXGT01690433.1_pt1 | contig 26090 bp, 18 predicted proteins | sample 3176221 | NCBI WGS metagenome assembly SXGT01 (sample SAMN11356862, study PRJNA531348) | freshwater metagenome | isolation source: freshwater sample F1-120 | place: China: Fuxian Lake, Yuxi | collected 2017-12-25
CCGCGATCCTGAAGCACCACGTCGTCGCCGGCACCGTGCTCGCGGCCGACGCGATGAAGCTGAAGGAAGCGACCACGATCGCCGGCACCAAGCTGGCGCTGAAGGTCGACGGCAAGACCCTGACGGTCGGCGGCGCCAACGTCGTCACGGCCGACGTGCTGGCCGGCAACGGTGTGATCCACGTCGTCGACACGGTCATCGTGCCGGCGTCGAACTGAGGGCGGCACCCCGCCGACCATGACCCAGGGAACTCTCGCGATGGCACCCACACCTCGCTTGTCCGGCGGCAGCCCTGGGTCTGTAATGCGGCCGCTACGCCCCCGCATGACGGACTGCCTGCTCCCCAAGATCGCCGCCGGTGACCCCACTGCGGTCGACACGTTCCTGAAGCGTCACTCGCACATGGTGTGGGGACTGGCTCGCCGCTTCTGCCGATCGGCGGAGGATGCGGAGGACGCGACGCAGGAGATCTTCGTCGACGTCTGGAAGAGCGCCGCCCGCTACGACGCGGAGCACGGCAGTGAGGTGACCTTCTTGATGACCATCGCACGGCGCCGCCTGATCGATCGCGCGCGCCGGACCGGCCGCCGCCCGGCGGCCGAGCTGCTCGAGGACGCGGGCACGATCGCCGCCGCCCCGCACCAGGACCGCGCCGAGCTGCACGACGAAGTGCAGCGCGCGCAGCAGGCCCTGTCGCAGCTGCGCCCCGAACAGCGCGAAGTGCTGGACCTGGCCCTCGGCCAGGGCCGCACCCACCAGGAGATTTCCGCGGCGATCGGCATCCCACTCGGCACCGTGAAGAGCCATGCACGCCGCGGCCTGATCCGCCTGCGCGAGATGCTCGGTGTCGAAGCACCGCCGACCACGCCCAACAGCGATGGAGGTGCATCGTGAACCACCACGCCCAGAACGACGACCCGCGCGAAGTGCTGGCCGAGGCCATCGTCTTCGCCCACGAAGCGGAGTCCGCCACCACGACCGCGAGCGGCGCAGGGAGCGTCTCGAGCAACGAGCGCCGGGCCCTCGAGCGGACCGCCGCACTGGCCAGCGCGGCCTGTGCGATCCGCGACCCGCTGCCACTGCGCCTGCAGCAGAGCCTCGCCGCCGCTGGCTTGGCGTTCTGCGCCGAACGGGCCCAACAGGCCCGGAGCGCGACGCCGCCGCCCACGCTCGGCAGCGGCTTCGTGACGTCGCTGTCGCGGCGGCCGTGGAGCACGTGGATCGGCGGCGCCGGCACGGGAGCCGCCGCCGCCGCCGCTGCGCTGTGGTTCGCGTTCGTGCAGCCGACCCGCAATCAGTGCGAGGAGCTGCGCGGCCAGCAGCAGGCTGCCGCTGCGGCCTTGGCCACGGCCAAGCAGGAGCTCTCGGCCCGCGACCAGGAACTGGCGACGCGCTCGCAGGAGCTGGCGAAGCGCGACGAGCAGCTCGCCGAACGCTCGGCCGAACTCGCGGCCCTGCGCCCGACCGAGGCCGAACTGCGCGCGCGCCGTGCCGCCGTGCTGGCCAGCGACCACCAGGCCTTCCACCGCGAGTGGAAGCCGGGCCCCAGCGCCCGCGACAGCCACTTCAGCGGCGACGTCGTCTGGAGCCACGAACGCCAGGACGGTTGGTTGTCGTTCCGCGGCTTGCCGAAGCTGGACCCCGACCACGCCTACCAGCTGTGGATCGTCGACCAGCGGCGCGACGGTCCGCCGGTCGACGGCGGCCTGTTCACCATCCAGAACCCCGAGGCCGAGACGCTGGTGCCGATCCACGCGCACCTGCGGGTCGAGCGCCCGGTCGCGTTCGTCATCACGATCGAGCCGAAGAACGGCGTCGTGGTGTCGAAGCAGGAACACGTCGTCGCCATCGCCGGTTCGTGATCCGGGCGTGAGCCGGCGCGCGCACCGACGCGCGCTCCGGCCCGCCCTTCACGCCGCGCTCGCCTCAACGCGGCGCTCCGCCTGGTGCGTCAGCTGGTCGCGGGCCGCAACTGCCGGCCATCTCGTGCTTGCACGCCGGCGGGATGGTCGCTACCCTCCCGCGCCCCGATCTGCCGCAAGGCAGGCCGGGCCTGGTCGGGCAGATAGCTCAGTTGGTAGAGCACGGCACTGAAAATGCCGGGGTCGCCAGTTCAACCCTGGCTCTGCCCACCAGTTTTCCTCTCCCGCACTCGCTGCGGACGCGACTCGCCGAGGTGGCTGGAGTCGCGAGCGCTCGCCGAACCGGCGTCACCCCACATCCGGGCCCGTCTCGTGCGATTTCCCACCGAAGTCACGGGGTTCGTTCCCCTGGCTTCGTGAGCAACCAACCCCATGACGACCTCTTCACGGCGGTCCTGCGCCACCCGGTGCACGCCGCCAGCTGGGTCCGGGGCCTGTTGCCGCCCGACGTCGCCGACGCGATCGACTGGCCGACCCTGCAGCCAGCGCCCGAACGGCTCCGCCGCAGCGTGCTGGCCCCCGGACTCGTCGACGCCCTGTTCGCCGTCCTCGCCGCGAACGAGGTGGAATGCGTACCGACCGAGCTGTGGCTGCTCTGCGAGCACAAGAGCTACGAAGACCCGGGCCTGCCGCTGCAGTTGCTGCGCTACGCCACACTGCTGACCGCACTCGCCCACGACGGCGCGGCGCGGCGGCCAGGGTTGTGCACACCGGTGCTGTGCGTCGTGCTGCACCACGGCGACCGGCCGTTCGCTTGGAACTCGCCCCGGCACCCGCTCTTCCTGCTCGGGCCGTCGCTGCGGCCGATCGTCGACGACCTGACCGCGACCACCGAAGCCGAACTGCTCGCGCGGCCGGGCCTGACGCCGCAGCTGCGCCTGCTGCTGCTCTCGCTGCGCGCCCTGCGCCACTGCGATGCCGACGGCGCCATCGCCGCGTTGCATCGCTGGGCGCAGGTCCTGTGCGACGTCGACCGCAGCGAGCTGCCGATCCACGGCGACGACGCCGTGCAGTTGTTCGGCTGGTATCTTCTCCACGTCACCGAAGTCGATCCCGATCGGCTGCGCACGACGCTGGAGGTTCTCTTGCAACGACCTGAAACCCCGATCATGAGCACCGCCACCAAACTCCACGCCAAGGGCCGCGTCGCCGCCCTGCTGCGCCAGCTGCAGAAGCGGTTCGGCCCACTGCCCGCCGACGTCGAGCCGCGCCTCACCGCCGCCACCAGCGAGCAGATCGACCGCTACCTCGACCGCGTGCTCGACGCAGCATCCCTCGCCGAAGTGCTCGCCGACTGACCGCCGCTACCGCAGGCCGGAAGACCGTGCCGAGCCTCTGGTGCGGCCTCGGCTGTTGGCCATGGCAATGCCCCCGTAGCCACCGGGCACGAACTGCACCAAGCACTGCCACAGCGTCCCGGGCCTCCGGATGACCTGGGCATGAGCAACATCAAGACGCCGGTCGAGTCGTTCGAAGTGCTGGACCTCGAGGACAACTCCAAGATCCAGGTGCACGTCGAGTCGTGCACCGAGGTCGGCAACGCCGGCAAGCCCGGCCTGCAGGTCCTCTACATGGGCAACATCGTGTGCTTCGAACCGCTGATGGCGGCGAAGCTCGCCTACCAGGCGAAGAAGGCCGGCAAGAGCGAGCACTTCCTCGAGGACCGCTCGTGGGCCGTGCACCAGGACCAGTTCGTCAAGCTGTTCCTCGTGCCGACGCCGAAGCCGCAGGTGCGGGTCGAAGTGAAGACGCGCTCGAAGACGAAGCCGGTCGTCAAGACCTACGACCTGCCGTTCGCGATCGACCTCGACTGAGCCAGGGCCGACCGCCCTCACCCCGCCGCGCGAGATCCGACCATGCCTGCCCCTGCCCCCGTCGTCGCCGCGATCCGCGGTTGGTTCGAAGCCCTGATCGCCGGCGATGCCCGCGGGCTCGCGCGCGTGGCGCTGCCGCACCCCGAACTGGCCGAACTCGCCCACCATCGGCCCAGCGCCGAGGCCTCGGCACGGCTGCGCGCCGAGCTGGCGTCGCCGCAGATCCGCGTGCTCGAACTCGGCAACGAGCGCTCGCTGGCGCAGGTCTACGTCGGCGGCACGGTGCAGCTGCTGCCGCTGCAGGGCGCGGGCAGCGACGTGAAGATCGACGCGCGCTACCTGCTCGCCGCGCGGCACGAGGACGACGCACCGCGCGCCGTCGCCCGCGCCTTCTACCGCGCCCTGCTGTTCCACGACCTCGCCACGTTGACCGAGCTGGCGTTCGATGCGCGCGGCGTCGAGGTGCTGGCCGCAGGCAGTGCGCCACCACCGGGCGAACACGGCCAGCTCGAACTCGTCGTCGACGTGCTGGCGCTGGCCGAACTCGCCGTCGGCGAACCGTTCCCGACGCCGAGCGGCCTGCAGTTCGTGACGCCGCTCCACCAGGAGATGGGCATCCGCGTCTACCGCGGCCTCGTGCCCGACGGCGAACTGCCGTTCCTGCTGCGCCAACGCGACTCTGCCTGGAAGGTCATCCCGTTCCACTTCGTGCAGGCCGTCGTCGTCGCTCGCGGCGGCACCCTGCGCCCGGCCACCGGCAACGGCGGCACCGCCACACAGACGCCATGAACAAGACCCGCACGTTCGCCTGCCAGGGCACCCTCGCGGAACTCGACTTCACCGTCGAAGTGCCCGCCGACTGGGCGCCGATCGACCTGCCGCGCGAGAACGTCGACTTCGACGACATCGGCAAGTTCGCGCCGCTGGCGATGCTGATGGCGCCGTACGCGGCGATCCTGTTCACCGTCGCCGCGCGCCCGGCCTACGCCAGCGGCACGTTGGCGCAGTGGCTGCATTACGCGGCCTCCGCCCACGGCGTCGCCATCGACGGCTTCGAGGCGCAGCGACTCGGCGCGCTCGACGGCGTCGGCACCTGGGGCACGCAGACCGACGGCAACGCGGTGATGCGCGCGCGCATCGTCTTCGTCGAGGACGGCGAACGCCTGCTGCACGTCGTCTGCATGGCGCCCGAAGGCCTGTGGGACGCGGTGGCGCCGGCGTTCGCGCGGGCGCTGGCGACCTTCACGCTGCAGCAGCCGCGCGGGCGCACGATCGAACTGGCGCCACCGGACCTGCCGCTGTCGCCGTGCACGATGGCCGCGGCCACGCCGCCAGCCGCCGCGACGAAGGCCACCAGCTGACGCGGGCCTCGGCGCGCGCGTTGGATCGGCCGCGGCGCACCGCTACCCTCGCGCGATGGCCGCATCGTTCGAACTGTTCGCCGCCTGCCAACCGGGCCTCGAGCCACTGCTCGTCGGCGAGTTGCAGGCGCTCGGCGTCACCGCCAAGGAGCTGCCGGGCGGGGCGTCGTTCCGCGGCGACGCGGCGCTGGTGCAACGCTGCGGCTTGTGGCTCGGCACCGCCAGCCACGTGCTGCTGCGGCTCGCCCAGTTCCCGTGCAGAGCCCTCGGCGAACTGCAGCGCAAGGCGAGCGAACTGCCGTGGCGCACATGGCTGCGCCCGCAGGTTCCCGTCGACGTGCGGGCGACGACCCGCGCCTCGCGCGTCTACCACACCGGCGCCGCCGAGGAGCGCGTGCAGAACGCCATCACCGCGGCCTTCGGCCGGCCCCTGCAGCTCGCTGGCAAGGACGACGAACTGGTCGCGCGCGTGCACGTGCGGCTCCGCGACGACGTCTGCACGCTGTCGCTCGACGCCAGCGGCACGCCGCTGCATCGGCGCGGCTATCGTCTCGACCTGCGCAAGGCGCCGCTGCGCGAAGACCTCGCCCACGCACTTCTGCTCGCCGGTGGGTTCACCGACGGCCAGGCGCTGCTCGATCCGTTCTGTGGCTCGGGCACGATCGCGATCGAAGCCGCCGCGCTCGCCGCCGGCCTCGCCCCGGGCCGCTTGCGGCCGCCGCCGCTGCAGCACCTGGCCCTGTTCGACGCCGAAGCGTGGGTCGCGAACGACGGCCGCAAGCCGCAGCGCACGCCGACGGCGCCGATCGCCGGCAGCGATCGCGACGAAGGTGCCATCGGCGCTGCCAAAGCCAATGCCGAACGCGCCGGCGTCGCCGCGTGGATCGACTTCCGGCACGCGGCGATCACCGCCCAGCCGTGGCTGCAGCCCGGGGCGGCGCCAGCGCAGGGTCTGCTCGCCACCAACCCGCCGTTCGGCGTGCGCGTCGGCAAGGGCCCCGAACTCGCTCCGCTGTACCAGACGCTCGGCCACCGGGCGAAAGGCCTCGGCGCCGGCTGGCGCCTTTCGCTGCTGGCCCACGACGTGCGGCTCGCGCGCCGCACCGGCCTTTCGCTGCAGGCTGCGTTCAGCAGCAAGCACGGCGGCTTGTCGGTGACGGCGCTGGTCGGCAGCCTGGGCTGACGACCAGCGAGAAAGGCTGGATGCCAGCACTGCGGGCCTTGCGGGCCCGTTCCACCTCGCGACACTGGCAGGCCCTCTCCCGCCTGCCCTCCCACGAGCGATGCTGCGTTCCGTCCCGTCGTTCCTTCGTGCGCTGGCCTCGGCCGCGCTCCTGCTCGTCGCCGTCCAAGCCCAGGACGAAGGCAAGCTCCTCGCCACCTTCGACAAGGCGTTCACACCGCCGCCGAAGGGCAAGGCGACGCTCGAAGAGAAGCGCGCGGCGTTGGCGGCGCTGCGCGACCTCGACTCCGGCAAGGTCGCCGAGTCGCTGGTCGAAGGCTGGCTCGCCGCCGACGCCGAGCTCGCCGAGATCGAAGGCAAGCGCGACAAGACGACGCAGCAGATCGAGAAGATGGTCGAGGGCCAGCCACCCGGCCAGGTCTCGCTGCCCTCGGACCAGCTGGCGGAGTACGAGCGTCTGCAGAAGGAGCTGCCGAAGCTGCGCGCGCAGGCCGATGGCGCGCGCGCGCTGGTCACCGAAGTCACCGCGCGCATCGGCACCTTGCAGCGGCGCGACAGCGTGCTCTGGCTGCTGCAGCGGGTCTGCGGCAACAAGAAGTACGCGGCCCCGGTGAAGGTCGCGGCCGGCAAGGCGATCGGCGCCGCCGCCGGACAGGTGATGGAGGAGCTGGCGGCAGCCTTGCCGAAGATGAAGGAGCCGACCGACCTGATCGTGCTGCTCGATGCGTTCGCCGCAGCCGGCAAGGCCGCGGCCCCGCACGCGACGCCGGTGCTGGCCCTGCTCGAGCACAAGGAGGAGGCGGTCGCCGAACGCGCCGCGCAGGCGCTGGCGAAGCTGGCGGTGCCCGCGGCGATCGCGCCGATGCTGAAGCTGCTCGAGCGCGCGACCGGCCAGAGCAAGGCGCGCGTCGTCGCTGCGCTCGAGATCCTCACCGGCCAGGGCTTCGGCACCAACCTCGCCGCGTGGCAGTCGTGGTGGCAGAAGGAAGGCGCCACCGTCGCCAAGGGTGGCCAGGAGCTCGGCGGCGGCACGCCGAGCAAGCGCTCGGTGCGCGACGACCTCTACTACTTCGGCATCCCGCAGGACACCAGCAAGTCGATCCTCTACGTCATCGACTGCTCGGGCTCGATGGAAGCGAAGGTGCAGCTGCAGACCACCGGCACCAGCGCCGGCGGCAAGGTGCCGGAGACGACGCGCCTCGAAGCCTGCAAGAAGGAACTGATCCGCGGCCTCGGCCAGCTGCGCCCCGACCCGAAGTTCGCGATCCTCTGGTACAACCAGGAGCCGCACTTCTGGGAGCCGAAGATGCAGCTCGCCAGCAAGGAGACGGTGATGAAGGCGCAGGCGTTCGTGCAGACGCTGCGTTCGAGCGGCAGCACCAACATCCACGACAGCCTCGAGATGGGGTTCCGGCTGTCGGGCCGCGGCAGCAAGGACAAGTACTACGGCATGGAGATCGACACGGTCTTCCTGCTGACCGACGGCGCGCCGACGACGCCGGACGGCAAGCTCGACTCGACCGAGAAGATCCTCGCCAGCTGCCGCACGTGGAACCCGCTGAAGCGTGTGGTCATCCACTGCATCGCCATCGGCAAGGACCTGAACGTCGAGTTCCTGCGCCAGCTGGCCAGCGAGAACGGCGGCGACTTCAAGCAGTTCTGAAGCGAGCTGGCGCCGTGACCGCGGCGGCGACGCCGGGTACGGTGCGGCGATGGGATCGCCACACCGTTCGTCGTTCGTCGTGCCGCTGCTGTCGTCGCTGCTACTGGCCCCGGCCACGGCCCAGCAACCGATCCAAGGCCTGACGCCGGCGGCGAAGCAGGCGAGCCACCAGCGCATGGTGAAGGAGCTCGCGGCGATCGCCGAACGCGCGAAGACCGACCACAAGTACCACGGCGACCAGAACGCCAAGCGGCTGTGGACCGAACTCGCCGCCCAGGGCGACAAGGCGCTGTGGAAGCTGCGGCTCGACGCGTCGCTCGAACACCTGCGCCTCGGCGACACGCGCGTCGGCATCGCGATCCTCGAGCAGGGCCTCGCCGCCGTCGAGAAGGGCACGATCGACGGCGACATCGACGCCAAGAACGCGCTGCGCTTCTACCTCGGCATGGCGTGGCTGCGCCTCGCCGAGACCGACAACTGCTGCGCACGCAACACGCCGGAGAGCTGCATCCTGCCGCTGCAAGGTGGTGCCCTGCACACGGCGACCGAGGGCTCGACCAAGGCGATCCCCTACTTCCTGGCGGTGATGCAGGACACGCCGCCCGGCGACTACTGGCACCTCGGGGCGCGCTGGCTCGTCAACCTGGCGCACATGACGCTCGGCAGCTGGCCTGCGGGCGTGCCGGAAGCGCACCGCATCCCGGCGGCGGCGATGGCGTCGAAGACGGCGTTCCCGCGCCTGCCGAACATCGCCGACCAGCTCGGCCTCGACCTGTTCGGCATGCTCGGCGGCATCGTCGCCGACGACCTCGACGGCGACGACGACCTCGACCTGATGATCTCGCTGTGGAAGACCGACGGGCAGCTGCGCGTGTGGCGGAACGACGGCCAGGGCCACTACGTCGAGTACACGCAGCAGTCGGGCCTGCTCGGCATCACCAGCGGCATCAACATCTTCCAGGTCGACTACGACAACGACGGCGATCTCGACGTGTACGTGTGCCGCGGCGCGTGGCTCTACGACGGCGGCCGCCACCCGAACTCGCTGCTGCAGAACCAGGGCGACGGCACGTTCGTCGACGTGGCGTTCGCCGCCGGCCTGTGCGAAGTGAACTACCCGACGTCGACGTGCGACTGGTACGACGTCGACAACGACGGCGACCTCGACCTCTACGTCGGCAACGAGGCGTCGGCGAAGATCCAGGCGCCGTGCCAGCTGTTCCGCAACGAAGGCGACGGCACGTTCTTCGACATCGCCGAGCGCGCCGGCGTGCAGAACCTCGGCTACACGAAGGGCGTCACCTTCGGCGACTACGACGCGGACGGCTTCGTCGACCTCTACGTCAGCAACCTGCACGAGCCGAACCGCCTCTACCACAACGCCGGCAACGGCCGCTTCGTCGACGTCGCCGACAAGCAGGGCATGCAGCACCCGATCGAGAGCTTCGGCGCGTGGTTCTGGGACTACGACAACGACGGCCACCTCGACCTGTTCTGTGCCGCCTACAGCACCGGCATCGGCGACATGGCGGCGCACTGGCTCGGCCTGCCGCGGCCGCACCCGGAGTCGATGCGGCTGTGGCGCGGCGACGGCAAGGGCGGCTTCACCGACGTCACCAAGCAGGTCGGCCTCGACGTGCCCGTGCTGCCGATGGGCGCCAACTTCGGCGACCTCGACAACGACGGCTACCTCGACTTCTACCTCGGCACCGGCGACCCGTACTACTACAGCCTGATGCCGAACGTGCTGTTCCACAACGTGGGCGGCAAGGCGTTCGTCGACGTGACGATGGCGAGCGGCACCGGCCACCTGCAGAAGGGCCACGGCACCTGCTTCGCCGACCTCGACGACGACGGCGACCTCGACCTCTACACCATCCAGGGCGGCGCCTATCCGGGCGACGCCGCGCACAACGCGCTGTTCCTGAACCCCGGCTTCGGCAACCACTGGCTCGCCGTGCAGCTGGTCGGCACGCACAGCAACCGCTCGGCGATCGGCGCCCACATCGCGGCGGTGATCGACGACGGAGGCACCGTTCGCACCGTGCACCGCGACGTCGGCAGCGGCGGGTGCTTCGGCGCCAACCCGCTGCGCCAGCACCTCGGGCTCGGCAAGGCGAGCGTGGTGAAGGAACTGACGATCACGTGGCCGCGCGATCGCAAGCAGGTCGTGCTGAAGGACGTGCCGATCGATCGCACGATCCGCATCGTCGAAGGCAAGGACGGGTTCGTCGAGCTGCCGCGCAAGCCGGTGGTGCTCGGCGGCAAGTAGGGCGGCTGCCGATCTTCCAGCGGTTCCGTAAAATCGGCAGCGCTTCTTACGGGAGCGCCGTGACGTTCAGCGCCGCACGGCGCGCTGGATCAGCACCGGATCGGACGACACGCTGCGGAACGTCGCCTCGTCGCCGTCGATCGCGACCTGCAGCGACGGCGCACGACCGGAGGCACGCCCATCAGCGGGACTCCCGTGCACCCAAGCGAGTCGCGCTGCGCACGAGACCCGGCTGCGTCGACGGGCTGCGGAACGTCGCCGCGTCGCCGTTCGCCTCGACGACGAACGGCGTGAGCGTGAACGGGTCGAGCACCGCCGGCAAAGGCTCGCCGAGTCGCCACGCGAGGCACAGCCGCAGCAGGCGCAGCTGCGCCAGGTCGCGCCGGAACGCCAGTTCGTGCTGCCGTAGCCCATCGAGCGAGCGCGGCAGCGATGCCCCTGCGCCGGAGCGCACCGCGCCCAGAAACCGCTGCCACTGCTGCTCGCGTGTCACCCAGTCGCAGTCCCCCTCGGCAAGCTCCGGAAGCGCCGCCAGCAGTTCGTCGGCCGCGACCAGTTCGCGTTCGCGCGTGTCGAAGCCGTGTCGCCAGGCCGCGAGCCGCCGGCGGACACTCGTCGGCGGCTGGCGCGTCAGCAGCTGCTGCACCCAGTTGGACAGCACCCACGGTGGATCCCAGGCGAGCACGGTCTTCGCATCGACATGTGCGAGCGCCGAGGCGAGCTGACGCACGGCGACCGCATCCAGGCACGTGACACGATCGTCCGACCAGAACGTCGCGGCTGGATGGAAGCCCGGATGCTTCGGGCGTTCGAGAAGCGACCGCATCACCAGCCAGAGCTCGACCTGCTCGCTCCAGGCGGCGCGATCCCCCGCTTCGAGGAAGGCGACCTGCAGCACCCGGGACCACACGCCATGATCGCGACCGGATCCACGCCCCCCTGCGGCACGCCGCAGAACCTGCACGATGGGATCGACACTGGTCCGCAGCGCCGCCCGCAGCCCTTGCGCGCTCGGCTCCTCCATCTCCGTGAGCTGTTCGTCCGCGTGTCGCAGGTTGCCGAAGAACACCGACGCCGCTGTGAGTCCGAGTTCCGTCGGCTCCTCGAACGCCGGGACGAGATCGCAGAACGGCCGCGGCACGTCGCGCTCCGCCGCCTTCTTCTGCGCCGCTGCAACGAACGCCTGCAACCGACCGAGGCGCGCGACCCGTTCGGAGTCCACGCCACCGCTGCACACCGACGAAACGACGAGCCCACCCAGCAGCAGCAGGGTCCCGACGATCCACCGGCTGTGAGCGACCGCGCGGCGCATGCCGGAGCATCGTCGGCGACCACCACCTCGCTCAAGCCCCCATGCCATCGGCGTCGATGCGCGCACCATGGCCAATCTCCGCACTCTCGTGCTGCTCGGCAGCGCCTTCCTCCTCGCCCTCCCCGCCGCCGCCCAAGGCACCACCTATTACGTGTCCGCCGCGAAGGGCAAGGGCAAGAAGGGCAGCAAGGACGAGCCCGTCCGCGACCTCTCGGTGATCGCCCCGAACCTGAAGAACGGTGACACCGTGCTGATCGCCGGCGGCACCTACACCGGCCGCGCCGACAACGGCAGCGACCAGATCAAGGTGACCTGCAAGATCCTCGGCGGCTGGAACGACGACTTCACCGCGCGCGATCCGTGGGGTGCGCACCGCACGATCCTCAGCGGCGACAACAAGACCAAGAACTGGAACTTCAACGCGCGGCTGTGGTTCGACTGCCGCGGCCAGAAGGAGCCGGGGGCGATCGTGGTCGACGGCGTCATCGTCGACAACGGCGGCCGCAACTACTACAGCAAGGACGAGGGCCTGAAGATCATGCGCAAGGCCAACCCCTCGACCGGCAACAACGCGACGCCGGAATCGCCCGGCATCTTCGTGGACACGTGCAAGGGCGGCACCGCCCTGATCACGAACTGCATCGTGATGAACACGGCGCCGACCGGCGGCACCGGCGCGATCTACGCGTTCGGCCACCAGGACGCGACGCTCGAGATCCGCAACAACCTGGTGATCAACAACACCGGCAGCGCGATCGACTGCGTGTCGTGCTGGCACCCGAAGGACGGCAAGGGCCTCCCGAAGTTCACTGTCGCCGACAACACCGTGCTGTTCAGCTGGAAGTACGACCCCTACGCGACGCACGGCGGCTCGGCGCTGAAGATGGACGGCGACACGATCGTCGCCGCGACCGGCAACGTGTTCGCGTTCAACGACTACTTCGGCGTCGACAACGTGAAGCAGTCGAAGAACCTCGTGCTGAAGGACAACCTGTTCGGCCCGTCGCTGGTCGGCGACTACCAGGAGTTCAGTACCGTGCTGACGCTGGCGCAGACCGAGGAGAGTGCGCAGCTGCTCAGCAGCGACAGCACCGGCAACGTCACCGGCAAGGTCGACCTGCAGCTCGATCCGAAGTGGTCGGCGAGCTTCGCCGCGCGCTCGGTGATCGACCGCAACAAGGCCGAGGCGGACGTGAAGGTGAAGGACGGCTGGCAGAACGACGTGCGCTCGATGCTCGGCCTCGCGCTGCAGGGCACCGACGTCAAGGCGGACAGCGACGTGTGGCTGCACCGCATGGCGATCGACGACGCGGTGAAGGCCGGTCTGCAGAAGGTCGGCGGCAAGTACGGCTGCCAGAACCCGGCGACCGGCGAAGCGGCGCCGGGCAAGTGAGCGAACGGGTGGGCGCCGTCAGCGCCCGCCTTTCCCCCGCTCGCGCTGCAGCTCGGCCTCGAGCCGCTTGACCTGCGCTTCCAGCTCGGCGATGCGGGCGCGCAGCTGCGTGATCTCGGCGGCCGCCGGGGCGATTTCGGTCGCCGCCGGGACGGCAGGCGCGGCAGGCTCGGGAGCCACCACGATGCGGACGCGCGGCAGTTCCGCCACGGGCAGGGCATCGACGGCCAACGGGGCTCGCTGCAGGCCACCGCCGACCGGCGCCACCACCAACGCGCCACCCGCTGCCTGCTGCTCGAGCTGCGCCGCGTAGGTCGAACTCGCTTCGGCGCGGTTCGCCCAATGCTGCTTGCCCTTGTCGTCGAGCAGGCCGACGGCATCGACCTCGTTCCAGCCCGGCACCTTCTCGCTGGCGAAGCGCAACAGCACGCGCTCGACGACGAAGCCGACCGGCACGTCGAGTTGCAACACGCGCCCCGGTTCGGCCGGCACCTTCGGCTCGGCATCGCGCCACAACTCGATCTCCTCGCCTTGCGGCGTCAGGATCGCCAACGCCGCCAGGGCACCGGGGCACCAGTTCTCGTGCACGTCGATGCGCACGACCCGCACCGGCGCCGCATACTCGAGCAGCAGCCACTCGCCGGCCGTGTCCTGTTCCCGCGTCGCCCACGCCGTCGCACGATCGGCGGCTTCGAGCGTGTCCGGCTCGCCACACGCCTGCTCCGGCCCCCATTGCCGATTCTGCGGCGTCGCGTCGGGGCCGTCGCGGAACACGAACCAGTAGGGCTTCACCCACACCCAATGGCCAGCGGGCAGGTCCTTCTGCCCCTGGTAGCCCGCCATCGCCGGCTTCGCCCCGGCCTCGTGGCGTTCGGGCAGCGCCGGCTCGTCGGCGCGGAACTGGCGCAGCAGCATGTGAAACCGCCCCTCGGCGCGCGCCGCCTTGCTGGCGGCGAACAGGTCGGGCGCGGACTTCTGCGCCGCCGCGGGCACGGCCAACGACAGCAGGCCGAGCGACAGCGGTCCCAGCGGCTGCGGGACGAACGACGCGACGAACGACAGCACGGCGAGACGGGTGCGGCGCATGGCGACTCCATCGACAACGAGAGCGCGCACGCTACCCGATGGCCGTGCGCTACGGTGGCTGCGATCACGCGCCACCGTGGTCGTCTCGCCTACAGCCCGGATGGTCCGCTAGTCCACGAACACGATCCGCCCGCAGGGGATCAACGCGTGGTGCGATGGTGGATCGATGGCGATGCCGAAGACCAGACCGCTCGCAGCCCCTGTCGCGCGAACGGCCGGCAGCAGCTCCACCGGGAACAGCGAAGGATCCGGACGCTGGCCATCCAGCAGCAACTCGGCACGCGCGAGGCCGCCAAGCCCGGATGGTGCGAACGTCACCCCGACGTAGGCGAGCTGTTCCTCCCCCGGCCTCACCGTCGTGCGCAGCGACGTGGGATCCTCCGCGCGCGCGAGGATGTGCGCGTCGACCGAGGGAATCCCGAAGTTCATCACGTCCTGCACGGTGCCCGGGCTGGTCTCGCGCGGGAACAGGAACACATCGAGCTGCGTTTCGTTCGCCGGCAGCAGCGGCACGGACCCACCCGGGAAGTCCATCGCCAGCTCGAACGGCACGGCGCCGTCGTTGCGGACATGGATGCGGAAGATCCGGTAGCCGAGGGCCCGTCCTGCGGCATCGGTGAGTTCACCGCCCCGCGGTCCATCGACCTGCAAGACGACACGCCGCTCACGGCTCGCCGGCGACGGCTCGCTGGTCGCACAGCCGAGCACCACGACGCCCACGAAGACGCTGCATGCTGCGTTCCTCATTCAGTCCCCCGCGGCCGCCATCGACGGCGACAAGAAGTCCCAACTCCGATCGGCGATCGCCGAGGTCGCACCGCCAACGCGCACCACGCGCTGTCGCAGACCGCCGTCGCGAACCTCGAGTTCGATCTGGAACGCCCCTGCGCCGCGCGGTCCGAGGCACTGCAGGTCGAGGCACACCGCACCGCCGGGCAGCGTGGTCACGGCGCCTTCGCCGACGGTGCCATCGGCCAGCAACAGCAGCGCCTGCACCAGAGCACTGCGCGGCGCGACGTAGACGAACAGTTCCGCCTCCGGCTCGCCGCCTTCGCCAGCGCCGGTCGTCGTGCGCACGTGCACGATCTCGGCGAACGGCACCACGCAGAACCGCGTGGTACGCACGACCTCGTCCCCGCGCAGCGTCTGCCACCGCGGCTCGACCATCGGCGCGAACGCGTTCAGCGCCGGCGGCAGCGACGGGCTGCCGAGGACGATGGCTGGGTCACGCACCTCCTCACTGGCGACACGATGCGCGCGCCAGTCGGTCATCGGCACCTGCGAGCGTGCATCGCCCTCGGCGAGCCGCAGGCGCGCGTCGTCCGCAGCTTCCCGCGTCCACTGCCAAACCAACGCGCGGTCTGCGGCCCCAGGCCCTGCGAGCACGGTCTCGGCCAGCACACCGTCGCCATCGCGCTGCACCGGCCCGTCGACGATGCGACCACCGCGCAAGAACGCACGTAGCCGCAGGCACTGTTCGGCCGGATGCCAATAGAACACCCGCACGACCCCGCAGGTCCGTTCGCCGCTGGCCTCCCCATAGCTGTCCACGCGGAGCGAGCTGCCCCCAGGCCCACGATGCCAGCACTCGGCTTGGCGCAGACCGCTGGGGAACGACGTCCACCACGTGCCACCGACCATCGGGGCGAGCGGCGCGATCGCGGCGAGCGCCGCGGCATCCGGCGCCGAGGCCGCGGGAGGTGGAACGTCGCGGTCGCGCGCGCTGACGCCGCAGGCAGCGACGGCGACGACGCAGGACACTCCGGACAGCAGCGCGCGGGCGAAGGAACCCATGCGACGCATGGTGCCAAGCTCTGCCGACGCGATGCGTAAGCGGGTCGTCAAGCTCGCCGCAGTCCTCGCCGTGTCCCCACCGCCAGCGACCACCTGCACCTACTTGCCCGCGCGCGGCGCCACGCTGCGATCCGGCAAGGCGACGACCGGATCGGGCGTCGTCGCCAGCGTCGCCAAGCGCAGCAGCGCGAACGCCTCACCGGCGGCCCCGAGCATCAGGTCGACGTTGTGCTGGTCCTTGCCGGCTTCGTGGCCGTTCGCGCCGTTCGCCCACTTCAGGCCGTCGCCGTCGACTTCGGCCTTCTGCAGCAGGTAGGCCGCGGCACGCCGCGCGAACGCGCCGTACTGCGCATCGCCGGTGGCCCGCTGCAGGTCGCAGAAGAACTCGAGCGCGCCGGCGACGCCGCAGCAGTAGCTCGGCGGGAACGCGGGCGGGATCGCGGCATCGGCGGGACCGGCCTGGGCGATGACCCACTTCGCCGACGCGGTCGCGGCCGCGAGCCAGCGCGCGTCCTTCGTCGCCGCGTGCAGAAGCAGGAACAAGCGCGCCGTGCCGGGCGCACCGTGGCACCAACCGCCGAGGCTGGTCGGCGACTTCGGCCGGACCGGGAAGCGCATCATGCCGTCCTTGCTCACCGCCAGCGCCATCACCCACTCGGCGCCATCCTTCGCCGCCTGCACGCACGCGTCGTCTTGGCACTCGAGGCCGATGCGCAACAACGCGTAGCCGACACCCGCGGTGCCGTGGCTGAAGCCCGTGTAGCTGGCATTGCGCGCGAGCTGCCAACGCCAGCTGCGCTGCACCGGCTTCGTGTCGTGCACGACGGACGCGGCGATCAGATGACGACCGGCGGCCTTCGCGCCGTCGCGAAAGCGCGCGGCGATGGCGGCGTCGTCGCAGGCGGCGGCGAGATCGAGCAGGAACAGGGCCGTGCCCGCGGTGCCGTAGATGATCTCGACCTGCTTGTCCCAGTGCAGCGCGTCACCGTCCTTCACGGCGCGCGCCAGCAGGGAGTCTCCGACCTGGATCGCGGTGGCGCGCGCTGCAGCGTCGCCGCGCAGCTTCGCCCGGGCGAGGAACGCCGCGCCGACGCCGGCGTCGCCGACGTACAGCGCGGCAGCGCCCTCGTTGCGTTCGGCCCCCGCCCAGGTGATGCCGTGCGCGTCCTTGGTGGCGACGGCGAGCAGCCCGGCGGCCGCCATGTCGGCGAGCGAACGGGCGCGCGCGTCGTCGAGGACCTTGGCGGCGTTCTCGAGGAACAGCAGCACACCGGCCGTGCCGCCGTAGACGATGGCCGTCGGGTCCTCCGTTCCTTCGGCGCAGCCCGGGAACATCACCGCGTCCTTGGCGCCCGCCACCGGCTTGGCCTGGCGTTCGATCCAGGCGACCGCCTTCTTGGTCGCGGCCAGCAGCGCCGCGTCGTCGGCGGCGGGAACCGGGGCAGGGCTTTGGGCGGCGACGAGGCCCGCGAGAACGAGCGAGAGAACGGGACCGTGGGGCTGCATGCGGAAGTCCTACGGGCGCCGCGCCCGGAAATCCGGACCAAACACGCGCTGGCACGGACAAGATGCCCTCCGCTGGTCGGAGCCGCGCGGCCAGAGTCGCGCGGCCAGCCACGTCCACGCATCCGCTCGACCGCGGCGACGAATCGAGACCCATGCCAGAAGCCGCCGACGCGACCATGCCCACGGCGGCCGCAGCCCCGCCCTCCCGCCGCACGGTCGGCGTCACCGGCGCCACCGGCTACATCGGCGGCCGCCTGGTGCCGCGCCTGCTCGCCGCCGGCTGCCGCGTCGTCTGCCTCGTGCGCGAACCGCGCAAGCTCGATGCAAGGCCGTGGCGGCACCACCCCGAGGTCACCGTGAGCAAGGTCGACCTCACCGACGCGCGCGCCGTGGCGACGGCGATGCACGGTGCGGTGGCGGCGTTCTACCTCGTGCACTCGATGATCGCGCAGGGCCGCGACTACCGGCAGCAGGACCTGACGTTGGCGCGCGCGTTCGCCGACGCGGCCAAGGCCGCGGGGGTCGGCCGCATCGTCTACCTCGGCGGGCTCGGCGAGATGGGCCGCGACCTCAGCGAGCACCTGACCTCGCGCCGCGAAGTCGAACACGCGCTCGCGGCGACCGGCGTGCCCCTGACGGTGTTCCGCGCCGCGATGATCATCGGCTCGGGCTCGGCGTCGTTCGAGATCCTGCGCTACCTCGTCGAGCACCTGCCGGCGATGGTGACGCCACGCTGGGTCACCACCGAGTCCCAACCGATCGCGGTGCGCAACGTGCTGCACTACCTCGTCGCCTGCCTCGACACGCCGGCGACGATCGGCGCCACCCTCGACATCGGCGGTCCCGAAGTGCTGTCGTATCGCGACCTGATGCGGCGGATGGCGGAAGCGCGCGGCCTGCGCGCTCGCCTCGTCGTGCCGGTGCCGGTGCTGACCCCGCGGCTGAGTTCCTTGTGGATCCACCTGATCACACCGGTGCCGCACACGATCGCGCGGCCGCTGGCCGAGGGCCTGCGCAACCGCACGGTCTGTCGCGACCGCCGCGCCGCCGAGCTGATGCCGCAACCGTTGCTGACGATGCGCGAAGCGATCCAGGCGGCACTCGGCAAACGCGCCGTCGACGAAGTGGAGACCGCGTGGACCGACGCGGGTGCGATGCCCGGCGACCCCGACTGGGCCGGTGGCACGACCTACGTCGACCACCGCGAAGTGCAGGTCGCAGCACCGACCGCGACGACCTACGCCACCGCGGCGGCGATCGGCGGCGACACCGGCTGGTACGGCGGCAACTGGCTGTGGCGACTGCGCGGCGCCATGGACAAGCTGATCGGTGGCCCCGGCCTGCGCCGCGGGCGCCGCGACCAGCACGACCTGGTCGTCGGCGACGCGCTCGACTTCTGGCGCGTGACCGACGTCGTGCCGGGCCGGCGCTTCGAACTGCGCGCCGAGATGAAGCTGCCCGGCATCGCCACGCTGACCATCACCATCGATCCCGACGGCGCCGGCAGCAAGCTCGGGCTCACCGCTCGCTTCCAGCCGCGCGGGCTGCTCGGCATCCTCTACTGGTACTCCGTGCTGCCGCTGCACGGCCTGGTGTTCGCCGGCATGCTGCGCGGCCTGCAGAAGGCGGCGGAACGAGCCGCCGCGACGGCGCCGGGCTTGCCCACCGCACCGCGCTGAACTCCGGCTGGTCGCGAGCGCGTGCGCAGGGCGCCAGCTACCGGGTGGCGCCAGGTCGCCGCAGCCGCCAGCATGCGCACATGGCTCGTCCTCGTCCGCGCCCGTTCGCCGTCCTCGCCACAGCCGCCACGTTCGCCGCGCAGCTCGCCGCCCAGCACGACACGGCGGCGGACCCGAGCACGCAGCCGATGTACGTGGCCCCGCGCAGCGACGAGGCGCAGAAGCAGATCGCCGGCTTCCAGCTGCCGCCGGGCTGGACCTGCACGCTCGCCGCCGCCGAACCGGACCTGTGCAACGTCGTCGCGTTCGCGTTCGACGGCAAGGGAACGTGCTACGTCGCCGAGACCTTCCGCATCAACGACGGCGTGCCCGACACGCGGAACTTCATGCAGTGGAAGGACGAGGACCTGGCTTGCCTCACCGTCGCCGACCGCGTGCGCAAGTACGAGAAGCACGTCGCCGGCAAGCTCGCCCACTACGCGCGCCACAGCGAACGCGTGCGCCGCCTCGTCGACCGCGACGGCGACGGCGTCTACGACAGCGCCACGGTGTTCGCCGACGGCTTCGCCGAGCTCGCCGACGGCGTCGCGTCCGGTGTGCTGCCGGTCGGCGGCGACCTGTGGTTCACCAACATCCCGAAGCTGTGGCGCCTGCGCGACAGCAACGGCGACGGCGTCGCCGACGAACGCACCGCCGTGCACGACGGCTACGGCGTGCACAGTTCGCTGATCGGCCACGACCTGCACGGCCTGATCGTCGGCCCCGACCGCCGCCTCTACTTCTCGATCGGCGACCGCGGCTTCCACATCCAGCAGGGCGACCGCACGCTGGCGTATCCGCACGAAGGTGCGGTGCTGCGCTGCGAACTCGACGGCAGCCACCTCGAGGTCGTGCACCGCGGCCTGCGCAACCCGCAGGAGCTCGCGTTCGACGACTTCGGCGACCTGTTCACCGGCGACAACAACAGCGACGGCGGCGACAAGGCGCGCCTCGTGCAGATCCTGCCCGGCGCCGACAGCGGTTGGCGCATCGGCTACCAGTGGCTGTCCGACCGCGGCACGTGGAACCGCGACCGCCTGTGGGAACCGCGCCATCCCGGCCAGCCGACGTGGATCGTGCCGCCGATCGCCAACTTCGCCGACGGCCCGTCGGGCTTCGTCTACGACGTCGGTTCGCTGCCCGAACGCTTCCGCGGCTGCTTCCTGCTGTGCGACTTCCGCGGCGGCGCCAGCTACAGCGGCGTGCACGCGCTGCGCCTGCTGCCGAGCGGTGCGGGTCACGTGCTGGCCAGCAGCGAGCGCCTGCTGTGGAACGCGCTCGTCACCGACGTCGACTTCGCACCGGATGGTTCGGTCTGCGTGCTCGACTGGGTGTCGGGCTGGAACAAGACCGGCAAGGGCCGCATCTACCGACTGCGCCACGGCGGGCTGCAATCCAGTGCGCAGAACCACGGCGCGCCGACGAACGACGCCGCCGCGTGGCTCGCGCGCGATCTGGCGAAGGAGAGCGTCGACACGCTGCGCACGCTGCTCGCGCACCCGGATCGCCGCGTGCGCCAGGAGGCGCAGTTCGCGCTCGTCGACCAGGCGGCGAAGGACCCCGGCGTCGTCGCGATGTTGGACACGCTCGCCGCCGACCGCGACCAGCCGCGCGCGCGACGCCACGCGATCCAGGCCCTCGGCATCCTCGGCCGCCGCGACGTCGCCGCCGGCAAGTCGCTGCCGAAGCTGCTCGACGACGGTGACGCCGAGGTGCGCGCGCTGACCTGCCGCGTGCTCGGCGACGTGCACGTCGACAAGGGCAAGGCCCGCCTGAGCGAACGCCTGAAGGACGGCTACCCGCGCGTCGTGCGCGAGGCCGCGCTGGCGATCGCGCGCTCCGGCGACGAGAAGCCGGCCGCCGCCGCCGACCTGCTCGAGGTGGCGCGCCAGAACGACGACCACGACGCCGTGCTGCGCCACGCGGTGGTGTTCGCGCTGGCGACGCCCGGCGCGCGCGACGCGCTGGTCGCGGGCCTCGGCGATGCCTCGGTCGCCGTGCGCCGCGCCTGCCTGCTGGCGCTCGCCCGCCTCGGCGACGGCGAGATCGGCAAGCTGCTCGCCGACCCCGACGCCGGCCTGCGCCGCGACGCCGCGCACGTGATCTACGAGTTCCCGGTGCCGGCGGCGATGCAGGCGCTGGCGCGGCTGTGCTACGACGACGTCTCCGACGGCGAAGCCATCGATTGGCGTGCGATCAACGCCTGCCGCATGCTCGGCCAGACCGAACACGGCGAAGCGCTCGTGCACACGGCGACGCGCCGCGACCAGCCGATCGCCACGCGCCTCGAAGCGCTGGCGGTGCTCGGCGAATGGATGGCGCCGCACGGCCAGTGCCGGGTGACCGGCAACTGGCGTCCGGCGGTGCACGAGAACCCGCACGTCGTCGCCCAGAACTACCTCAGCGCATTGCCGGACCTGCTCGCCGACGGCCCGGTCGCCGGCGCCGCCGCTCGCGCCGCGGCGCAGCTCGGCCTGAAGCAGGCGGGGCCGCAACTCGCCAGCCTGCTCGGTTCGACGCAGTCGCCGCCCGACGCGCGGCTCGACGCGCTCGAAGCGTTGGCGAAGCTCGACGCACCCGAACTGGTGCCTGCACTCGCCGCGATCGACGGCAAGGCGCCGACCAAGCTGCGCCAGCGCGCGGTGTCGCTGCTGAGCAAGGCCGCGCCCGAGCACGCAGTGCCGCTGCTGGGCTCGCTGCTGCAGAACGCCAACGTCGGCGAGAAGCAGGCGGCGCTGCAGGCACTCGGCGACCTGCGCCACCCGGCCGCGGTCGCGGTGCTGCAGCAGTGCTTCGACCGCCTCGACAAGGGCGAGTTCGGCGCCGTGCTGCACCTCGACCTGTTCGAAGCCGCGGCCAAGCACGACGACGCGGCGCTGCGCGCGCGCCTGGTGAAGCGCGAACAGCAGGACGGCCAGAGCGGCCCGCTCGGCGCCTGGCTGGCCTGCCGCGAAGGCGGCGACAGCAAGGCCGGCCGCGCCGTGTTCCACGACCTCGAAGCGACGCGCTGCACGCGCTGCCACAGCCTCGGCGGCACCGGCGGCAACGCCGGCCCCATGCTCGACGGCATCGGCAAGAAGCTGACGCGCGACCAGCTGCTGGAAGCGCTGATCACGCCGAGTGCGCGCATCGCCGAAGGCTTCGGCACGGTGACGCTGGAGACCAAGGACGGCGACACGTTCGTCGGCGTCGTCACCAAGGAGCAGAACGGCAAGGTGACGATCGTCTCGGCGAGCGGCGAGAGCAACGACGTGCCGAGCGCCGACATCAGCAAGCGCACGCCGATGGCCGCGAGCGCGATGCCGCCGATGGGCGGTGCCTTGAACCGCCGTCAGATCCGCGACCTGATCGAGTTCCTCAGCAAGCAGCAGAAGGGCTGAACGCGGCGGCGAGAGCGCGCCTCAGCCGAGCAGCTCGCGACGCACGACGCCGTGCACGTCGGTCAGCCGGAACGCGCGGCCCTGGAACTTGTGCGTCAGCCGTTCGTGGTCGACGCCGAGCAGGTGCAGCATCGTCGCCTGCAGGTCGTGCACGTGGATCGGCGTGTCGACCGCGCGGTGGCCGAACTCGTCGGTGGCGCCGACGATCGCGCCACGCTTCGTGCCGCCGCCGGCGAGCAGTAGCGAGAAGCAGTGCGGGTTGTGGTCGCGGCCGAGGAACTTGCTGCCGTCGCGCTCTTCGTTCATCGGCGTGCGCCCGAACTCGCCGCCGAACACCACCAGCGTCTCGTCGAGCATGCCGCGCCGCCGCAGGTCGACGAGCAGTGCCGCCAGCGCCCGATCGACCTGCGCCGCCTTCGCCGGGAACTGCGTCATCAGGTCGTCGCCGGGGCTGGTGCCGTGGATGTCCCAGCCGGCGTCGAACAGCTGCACGAAGCGCACGCCGCGTTCGACCAGCCGGCGCGCCAACAGGCAGTTGTTGGCGAACGACGCTTCGCCCGGCACGGCGCCGTAGAGCGCGCGCACCGACTCCGGTTCTCTGGCGAGGTCGACGGCCTCGGGCACCGAGACCTGCATGCGGAACGCCAGCTCGAACTGCGCGATGCGCGTCGCCGTCTCCGGATCGCCGTGCTCGGCGGCGGCGAGCGCGTTCAGGTCGTTGGTCGCGCGCAGCGTGCGTTCGCGGCGCGCGCGATCGAAGCCGGGCACGTCCTGCAGGTATAGCACCGGATCGCCGGCGGCGCGGAACTCGACGCCCTGGTGCACCGACGGCAGGAAGCCGGAGCTCCACAGCGCCTTGCCGGCACTCGGCAACGAGCCGCCGCTGAGCATGACGACGAACGCCGGCAGGTCGCGGTTGTCGCTGCCGAGTCCATAGCCGACCCACGCACCGAGCGACGGCCGCCCGGGCCGCGGCGCGCCGGCGAACAGCAGGTGCTCGGCGGGCGCATGGTTGAACTGGTCGGTGACCATCGACCGCACCAGCGTGGTGTCGCCGAGCTGCTGGGCGAGATGCGGGAACAGCTCGCAGACCTCGCTGCCGTTCGCCGCGCGGATCCAGCCGTGCTGGTGGCCGAGCAGGCGCGGATGGCCCTTGATGAACGCGAAGCGCTCCTTCTGCAGGAAGCTGTCCGGGCACTTCTGGCCGTGCAGGCGATCGAGCAGCGGCTTGCGATCGAACATGTCGAGCGTCGGCGGCGCGCCCTCCATGTGCAGGTAGATGACGTTCTTCGCGCGTGGCGCGTGGTGCAGGCCGCCGGCGAGCACGCCGTCGCCGCGGGTGCGTTCGCGAGCGCTCAGCTGCTGCAGCGCGATCGCGCCGAGCGACACGCCGGAGCCGGCGAGGAAGCGGCGGCGGCAGAGGCGGTCGAAAGCGTCGTGCAGGCCGCGGGCGTTCATGGCGTTCATGGCGTCAGCGTTTGGTGACGAACTCGTCGAGCGACAGCACGACGCCGGCGAGCAGCGACCAGACGAACGCGTCGTCGTCGCCGCCGCGCCCACCACCGACACTCGCTTCCACGGCCGTGGCCGCGCGCGCCCGTTCGTCGGCGAGCAGCTGCAGCAGGCGTGTGGACTCGGCGGCGCTCGGCGCACGCAGCAGGCAGCGCCGCCACAACGCAGCCACGCGCGCCGCATCGTCGGCCTGCGGCAGTTCGCGCAGCACGTCGGCCGCCAGCGCCACCGCGGCTTCTCGGAAGCACGGCTCGTTCCACAGCACCAGCGCCTGCAGCGGCGTGTTCGTGCGCTGCCGCCGCAGCACGCACGCTTCGCGGCTCATCGCGTCGAACACCAGCATCGCCGGGTGCGGGCTGGTGCGCCGCCAGAACGTGTAGAGCGCGCGCCGGTAGCGGTCCGGCCCGCTGGCTTCGCGCCAGCGCTCGCCGCTGTAGATCTGCAGCCACACGCCGTCGGGTTGCGGCGGCATCACGCTCGGCCCGCCGATCGTCGGCGTCAGCAGACCGGCCACCGCCAGCGCCTGGTCGCGCAGCGTCTCCGCCGACAAGCGCACGGCCGGCCCGCGCGCGAGCCAGCGGTTGGTCGGGTCGAGTTCGCGCGCGCGTTCGTCGATCGCCGACGACTGGCCGTAGGTCGCCGACAGCACGAGCGTGCGCAGCAGCTGGCGCAGCGACCACCCCCCGTCGGCGAACTCGCGCGCCAGCCAATCGAGCAGTTCCGGATGCGACGGCAGGTCGCCCTGCGTGCCGAAGTCCTCGAGCGTCGGGACCAGGCCCTGGCCGAACAGCTCGGCGAACACGCGGTTCGCCAGCACGCGCGCCGTCAGCGGATTGTCGGGCGCCATCAGCCAGCGCGCGAACGCGAGGCGATCGGCAGCTGCCCCCGCCGGCAGCGGCGGGAACACGGCCGGCACGCCCGGAGTCACCACGTCGCCCTGGTCGAGGAAGCTGCCGCGGCGGTGGATGCGCGTCGTGCGTCGACGATCCGCTGGCAGCTCGCGCAGCACCGGCACCGCCGGGCCACGCTGTGCGTCGAACTCGGCTTCGAGCGTGCGCACGCGTTGCGCCGCCTGCGCCTGGGCTGGATCGGCGACCAGTTCGCAGCAGAAGCCACCGGGGCCGTTGCCGTTGCCGACCTTCAGCAGCAGCTCGTTGCGGCCTTCCCGCAGCGGCAGCTCGAGCTGCTCCTGCCCCGGCTGCGCCCCGCGCGACACGAAGCGACGCAGCACCTCGGCGCCGTTCCACCACACCACCAGCGCGTCGTCGCTGCCGAGCTGCACCTGCAGCGTGCCGCTGCTTGGCGCTTCGATCGTGCGGTGCAGATAGAACGCACTGCGGTCGCCGGACCACTGATGCACGACGCCATCGCGGTACTCCGGATGCGGCTGCCAGCGCTGCCCGTCCTGTTCGGCGTCGAGCTGCACGCCGTCGCGCTCCGGGGCCCACCGTTCGTCGTGCACATGGCGCAGGTCGCGCCCCGCGATCGGCCCGAGGCGCTGCCAGGTCGACACCACGAGCTGCGGCGCCGCTGCGGTCGCCGCGGCCAGCGCCGCGCGCGCGTCGGCGAGTTCGAGCTCGAGCACCTTCGCGCGCGCCTGCTGTGTCGCCGTCGGCACCCGCAGCACCGGCGCGTCGTCCGGCTGGTCGTGGTCCTCGGTCTGGTCGAAGAACGCGAACAGCTGGAAGAACTCGCGCTGCGCGAACGGGTCGTACTTGTGGTCGTGGCACTGCGCGCAACCGAGCGTGCTGCCCATCCACACCGACATCGTGGTGTCGACGCGATCGACGACGGCCGCCACGCGGAACTCCTCGTCGTCGGTGCCGCCTTCGGTGTTCGTCATCGTCTGGCGATGGAACGCCGTCGCGAGCCGCGTCTCGTCGTTCGCGTCGGGCAGCAGGTCGCCGGCGAGTTGTTCGATGGTGAAGCGATCGAACGGCAGGTCGCGCGCGAACGCACCGAGCACCCAGTCGCGGTAGCGCCACATCGTCGGCCGCAGCGCATCCTTCTCGTAGCCCTGGCTGTCGGCGTAGCGCGCGAGGTCGAGCCACCAATGCGTCCAGCGCTCGGCGTAGCCGGGCGACTGCAGCAGGCGATCGACGGCGCGTTCGCGGGCTGCGCCCACGTCGCGCGCGCACTCGGCCTCGAACGCCGCGACCTCCGCCACCGTCGGC
>SXGT01828475.1_pt1 | contig 26087 bp, 34 predicted proteins | sample 3176221 | NCBI WGS metagenome assembly SXGT01 (sample SAMN11356862, study PRJNA531348) | freshwater metagenome | isolation source: freshwater sample F1-120 | place: China: Fuxian Lake, Yuxi | collected 2017-12-25
ATTGATGTCCCTGGACCGGCCGCAGCTTCAGTCGTGGATGGAGAAGCACCGCGTCGCTCTCACCCCCGAGGCAATCGGCGAGATCCTGGCGCTCGCCTCCGTGCCCACGCATGTCCCCCGCGCGGCCGCCGGCAGAGCTTCGGCGGCCGCGCGGGGCTTCGTCCCCGTTCCGCTCCGGGATCTCGAGGTCACCGAGGCGCAGCTCCGGGCGTTCGCCGGATACCTCGAGGGCGACCCGGAGACGGTCTGGTATCGGGCGCTGAAGAACTCCCCCTGGGATGGTGAGTTCGAGGCGCTGCGCGCCCTCGCCTCCGACCTACTCATGGCTCACGCGGCGCTACGGCACCTGCATCCCTTCTCGCTCGTCTTCCGAGCCGCGGTGCGCTACCGGAACTGCTGGACCCAGAAGGCCGAGATGAGCGTGAACATGGCCGCCCGTGAGTTGACCGAGGCCGTGCGCCTGGCCGAGGAGTTGATGACCACCGACAGGGATGTCCATGGCCACGCTGCCAGCGCCTGAGCGGTCCCGCCTCGAGCGGGTGTCGGAGAACGGAACCTACCGGGGCAAGCTCAAGGTCCGCGTGATAGCCCCCGGCGTCTGCGGGGACCAGCTCGACGCCCCTGACTACGTGGCCCAGAAGGGCGCTCCGTTGCGGAACCGGGGCTGGCTGTGCTCGCACGTCGGCTGCCCGAACCGGCGTTCCCCCGGCTCCAGCATCTGCGCCAGCCATGCCGCGCGGAAGAAGGGCCCAAATCTCTGCAGCCTGTGTGGGGCGCTCGGGCACAACGTTCGCAGCTGTGAGGATTCGCGCTGATGCCGACCGGGATCCCGCGCCCGACCACGCTGCTGCGCGCCGGCGGCTGGCGTGCGAAGCCGAAGGAGTACGGCGGCTACCGCTACCGCAGCACGGCCGAGGCCGACTACGCCGCGCGCCTCGACCTGCTGCTGGAGGCCGGCAGGATCCTCGCCTGGCGGCGCGCCACGTTCTACCGGATCGAGATCAACGGGATCCGCTGCGGCCGCTACACCCCGGACTTCGTCATCGTCCATCGCGGTGGGAGCGAGGAGTTGATCGAGGTGAAGGGCTGGGCCGCGCGCGACTTCGTCTTCCGCTTCAACGTCTTTCGCGCCTCGAGGCCGGACCTGAAGATCACGGTCGTGGACTGCGACGGGCAGCCTTACGACCCGAACCAGCGCGCGCGCGGATCCGACGTCGTGGTGCGCAGGCTGATGCGCGAAGGGCGGGCCCGGTGAGTGGCGAGTACGAAGGCACGCCACGGCTCGTCTACGGCGAGGGCGCGACGTTCCTGCCGGTCTGCGAGAAGTGCGGGCGGTTCGTCAAGGCGGACGCCACGGTGACGCTCCGCGGAGACGGACAGCCGGCGGGCCCGAACGCGACGTGCTCGCGCTGTGGGCGCGTCCAGATGCTGTGGGAGGGCTACGTATGAGCGCGCGCCTGACGCCCGACCTCGAGGCCCTCCGGGTGCGGCGCGAGTGCCTGATCTGGCTCGACGGCATCGGCGCGGCAGCGGGGGCGACGCATCCCCTCGAGGCGACCACGGGACCCGGCGCCGGCGTGGCGTCGCTCATCGCCATGGTGCACGGCGAGGTCTTCTTCGTCGAGTGCCTGGCGTCGCGTCAGGTACACCACCGTCGCTCGCACGAGCACCAGCAGACCCGCTTCCGGGTCCAGCACGCCACCTGCGTATCCATCCGTTCTGTGCGCGAGCTCGAGCAGCTCCTGCGTAAGCACTTCACGAAGGTCTGAGCCCGCCAGGGAGGGCCCATGTCGAACCGTCACCTGAACGAAGCCTGGAAGGCCAAGGTGCTAGGGCGGGAGAAGCTCGTGCTCCTGGCCCAGGCGGACCACGCCTGCGAGTACTGCGGGCTCGCGTGGCCGGGACTGACCTTGCTCGCGGAGAAGACCGGCATCGGCAAGACCGCACTGCGAGATGCGCTCGAGCGGCTCGTGGGTCTCGGTCTGCTGCAGGTGCACTCCTACGGGCAGGGCGGCCGCGGGTGCTCGACGGTCTACCAGGTCCTGCCGGCGCTCATGGGTGCCGCGGCGCCGTGCCCGAAGTGCCAGGCGAACCTGCGCACGCCGGTGAGCGGGGTGCCGGCGAAGCCGCGGGCGGCGAAAACCCACCGGACGTCCGAGGGGTTTCCGAAGAGCGGGACGCTGAAACCCACCGGCCGTCCGAGCGGTATTGCTCGGAACGACGGCGAAAACCCACCGGACGGCCGGGCGGTTTCCGGAATACCCACCGGAAATGGCCCCAATACCCACCGGACCACCAACGCGGCATCGGTCGCGGAAGCCGCTGCGGGGTGCGCCGTTGCCGCCGCGCCCGCCTCGGCGGCGCGACTACAACCCTCAGTAGAACCTAAACCCCCAACGCGCGCGTGCGCACGCGAGGGGCAGGAGGCGGCGGCTGCGCCGCGCGCTCCGATCCGCCCCCGGCACACCCCCGGGTCCGTGGCTGAGAGCCTCGCCCGTGCCCTGCCCGGCCTGCAGATCTCCGCGTTGCTGGATGGGATCCCCGTCAGCACAGCGGTCGCCGCAACCCCGCTGACAGGGGGAGAGACGCAAACCCGAGGCCAGCGGCCGCGGGCCAGCCCCGGCGCCAGACTGGGCGGCGCCGACCCCTAGCCGGTGCCACCACAGGCCGCCACAGGGCGGCACACGGGCCACACCGGGCCGGCACACGGCCCAGGGGAGCCCGGGAGCAGGCAGGAGCCCTGGACGGACCCGGGGAGCGCACGGAGGCGAGGTGGCGGTCGGGGGCGGGCTTGAAGTGGTCTCGCCGACACGGAGGTCACCCGGCCGCCAGTCTGAAGTCGGATCTTTCAAACGGAGGTCGCGATGCCGAAGCGTGACGGGTTGAAGCGCTGGATCGAGGCAGAGCGGGTGCGCTCGAAGCTGCGCACGATCGGCTTTGCGGCGATCTACGCGCGGGCCCGATTCCTCGGGCTGCCCGAGGAGAACCTGGTAGCGGTGCCTCCGAGTCGGGAGACCGCGCGCAGCACGAAGCTCGAGGTACAGCAGCTCATCGACGGGCTGCAGGCGAAGTGGGCGAGGAGGGTCGCATGAAGCGCAGACAGCCACGGCAGGTGCTGGGCAAGCTCCGGCGCGACGACGGAGTGCTGGTCGAGATCAAGAACCCGACCGTCTACCGGAAGCTTTCGGAGATGGAGCAGCAGATCAAGGTGCTCCTGGCCGACCTGAAGCACTCGAAGGCCAAGTCCCGGGAACGCTCTGATCAGCTCGACCGCGTGCTGCAGTCCGGCTGGGTGAAGCTGGGTGTCCGGCTCCGCGTCGTGCGGATCCCCGACGCGCCGGTGGAGAGATCGTGACCGGGTGCTGCGCCATGATCATCGGCGCCGTCATCGGGCTCTGTCTCGTCCCGGTGGTATCCGCCGTCTGGGGGGCGATCGAGGACTAGCAGGGCAGGCGCTGGAACGGACGGGGGCATCGATGAGCGGCGCCGCGATGAGCGACCGGCAGATCCGCGCTCACGTCTGGACCATCCTGATGGGCTGCGACTGGCGCTTCCGCCGCACGCCGCACGGGTTCGTCATCCACCGCAGCTTCAGGTGGCTCAAGCGCTGGGCCGCCCGGAAAGGACTCGCGAGGGCGTGATGCCGGCGCGGGAGCAGGGAGGCTCATGATCACCCGGTGGAAGCGGTGCCGCTGCGGGGAGCAGATCGTGCTGCGGGATGACGGCCGTCGGCTGGGGAGGCGCTGGCACAATTACGTGCGCTCGCAGTCAGGCGCCGACGTCGTGGGGCGGCTGCACCGCTGCGCGCGTCCCACGACGACAGTCGGGAGTTCAGGGGCTGGTCTGCTGGGGACCGGAGTTCGCGCGAACGCTCGCGTCCTGGAGGCGGCCCAGCGATGAAGGTCGTCGAAGCCGACCCGCGGCGCGGCACGGTGGCGGACCAGGTCGCGTGGATGGAGCGCGAGGGCCTGGTCCCAGGTCAGCGTCCGACCAAGCGACAGCCCCGCGCCCGTCGGCAGGATCACGAGAGCTATCTTGACCTGCGTCGCGCGGGACTGTGCGTGAGATGTCGGCGCCCGAGCCCCAGGCTGGCGTGCTGTCGTCAGTGCCGCGAGACCCGCTCTGTGCAGATCCGCGAGCGCTACCGGAAGAAGGCTCGCGCCGGCGTCTGCCCGCTCTGCGGTGGCGAGCGCGGAGATATGCTCACCTGCCAGAGCTGCCGCGAGAAGAAGAAGGTGCGCGCGCTCGCACGACGGAAGCGGCTCATCGCGGAGGGGTTGTGCGAGACCTGCGCCCTGCCGCGTGGCGACGATGGGACCAACACGCGCTGTCGGGAATGTGCGCGCGCTCACGTCGCGCTGGTGACCGCACTCGCCACCGCGCGCCTGGCGGCGGACCGCGCAGCGCGTGAGCGGAGTGCCTGAGGTTTCCTCGGGCGCTCCATATTCCGCAACGCCGACCTCACGGACCCCGCATCGTTAGGCCTCTGAACAGGTGAGACCCCCATCTGCTCTACGCCAGTGATGGGTTTTCCGGACCCCCATTTTCAGGATACCACGGAATCATTGGCCTAGACGCTCAGAAGTGTGGACTAAGAGTCCACAAGCCCGAGCGCTTGACTTCTGCAAACGTCGGTTCGTCATGCACACGACGAGCCCGCCGAACCCGCTGACCGCCGGCACCACGTCGGTCTTCCGCAGCCCGAGCGAGGAGTATCCCGCGAGCGATGGCTTCACTCGCGCGATCTACTTCCGCGGCAAGAGCGTGCTCTCCGTCACCGCCTCGAGCGATGCCGACGGGTTCTTCTACACGCTCACCATGGCTGCGACCGCCGCGCTCTTGCCCGGAGACTACCGCTGGGCCGAACTCGCGCTGCGCGGGGATGCGCCTGTCCCACCGGCGCCCGACCTGCGCGAGGCCTACCCAATCGCCTCCGGCTCCCTGGTGGTCGCGCGCAACCTTGTCACCGCCGTGGCGGGCGACGCGCAGAGCACCGACGAGAAGGAGCTCGCGGCGATCGACGCCGAGATCCTGCGGCGCGCCACCGGCGGCATGCTCGCGGCCTACCAGCAGGACCAGTTCGGCGTCACCCTGGCGGCTGACGACGTGCTCTACAAGCGCCAGGCGACGCTGCGCCGTCGGGCCTACCGCAAGCGCCATCCGGGGATGTTCGCCGGCAAGGTGCTCATGGGCGTGGGGCGCTCGTGAAGGGCCGCTCGCTGCAGACCCGTCTGGCACGGGCGGGACGCGCTGTCTGGCGCGAGCTCAGCAGCGGCCCTTCGCGGCGCTCCCGCTCGCGCACGTTCCAGACGCCCTACCGGGGTGCGGCGGTCTCGAGGACCAACACCGACTGGATCCCCGGGCTCACGACCTCCGACACCGAGCTGCGCGACAGCCTCCGCTTGCTCCGCTGGCGCGGCCGCGATCTCGCGCGGAACAGCAGCACCGCGAAGGGTTTCAACCGCCAGGCGAAGAGCAACATCATCGGCCCGACCGGATTCAGCTCGAGGCCGCAGGTCCGCGACGCCCGCGGCGAGCTGGCCAAGAGCACCAACGCCACGATCCTGGCGGCGTTCAAGGAATGGTCGGATGGCCCGGTCAGCCTGGACCGGCGGCTGAACCTACCGCAGCTCTACCAGCTCGCCGTCGAGAACCTCTTCACCGAGGGCGAGCTGCTGGTGCGCTTCGTTCGTGGCACCCAGAACCCCTTCGGCTTCTCCCTGCAGCTGATCGATCCCGACTGCCTGGACGAGACCTACAATGTCCCGATGGGCCCGCGGCAGAACGAGATCCGCATGGGTGTGGAGGTCGACGCCAACGGCGCGCCGGTCGGCTACTGGCTCTGGGACCTGGCGAACTACTCCGGGATCCCGATCAACCGCCGGCGCTACTTCGTCGCCGCCTACAACCCGTTCACGCGCACCGGCGAGATGCTCCACATCTTCATCCCGGCACGGATCAACCAGACCCGCGGGCCGAGCATGTTCCACTCGGTGATGGAGCGGGTGCACCAGATGGGGGCCTACAGCGAGTCGGAGCTCTTCAGCTCGCGCGTCGGCGCCAGCCCGATCGGCTTCATCATCCCTGGCGAGGAGGCCGAGGAGCCCGAGGACGCGGATCCTGAGGACGACGCCGGCGAGAATGCCGAGGGCGAGCTCCACCGCCCGGTGCGCGCCACCGACCCCAACTCGATCGTCGCGGACCCGGCGGCGTTCTTCCGCCTGCACAAGGGCGAGACGATCGAGCAGTGGAAGGCCGAGCACCCGACCACGCAGATCGTGCCGTTCATGAAGCTGATGCTCCAGGACGTCGCGACCGGGCTCGGGGCTCAGTACTTCGAGCTCGCCAACGACCTCGAGGGCGTGAACTTCACCAGCTCGCGCTCCGGCACGCTGAACCAGCGCGACGTCTGGCGCCTGCTGCAGGCGTTCCTGATCAGCACTCTCCACCGCTACGTCTACGACGAGTGGTTGGGCCTGGCCCTCCTGACCGGCGCCCTGAAGCTCCCCGGCCGCTCCCGCGCGATGTACGCGGCAGTGAAGCACGCCGGACGTGGCTGGGACTGGGTCAAGCCGCTCGAGGACACGCAGACCGGCGCGCTGGCGATCCAGTGCGGTCTGACCAGCCGGCAGCGACTCCTGGCGATGCGCGGCGAGGACTTCGAGGAGGTGCTCGAGGAGCTGTTGCACGAGCGCGAGCTAGCCGCCGAGTACGGGGTCCCGATCGAGCCCCCGAGCAGCCTGGCCGCGGACATCGAGAAGGCCCAGGCCGCCGACACGGCCGCGGCCGCCGCCCAGCGTGACGAGGACGAGGGGCGCACCAAGGCGAGCGCCGGCACCAACGGCGACGGCAATGGCGGTCCTGGGGGCAAGCGCTCCCACGACCCGGCATCCGTTCTCACCCAAGCGGGCCGGCGCTCGCCCGCCCTCAGGTTCTAGGAGGTCCCATGGCAGTGAACGACAAGCATGCGGCGGTCTACGACGGCGATGCCGGGGACCCGGGCTGGTCCACGACCCACCACGCCGTGGTCACGTTCAGCGACACGGTGAACCTACCGTTCCTGACCACCGACCTGATCCTGAACTCCGACACGGCGGTGAACGTCAAGGTCACCGACGCCTGCGGGAACGAGGTCACGATCCGGCTGCGTCCGGGGACCAACCCGCGGCGCGTGTGGCGGGTGTGGGCCACGGACACGGACGCGACTGCCGGCACGGTGATGGCGGCGGACGGCCGGCGGCCGAAGGAGGCCCCGTGAGCGTTCGCACGGTCAAGTCACACCCGCTCAGCCGCGGGTTCCCGACCAGCTTCCTCCGGGTCGCTCCGGCGAAGGAGGGCGGGCCCGCGTCCTACCGCTTCGCCGTGTCCAGCGAGATCGAGCTCACGCGCTACGACTACGAGCGGAGCCAGAACTACGTCGAGGTCCTCTCGCACGCCCCCGGCGCCGTATTGCTCGAGCGGGGCAAGGGCGGGTCGCTGCGCGACACCCACTGGGGCGACCAGATCGGTTCGAGCCTGAGTGCCGACCTCGGTCCGGATCAGCGGCTCTACGTCGATGGTGTCCGCTTCCTGAGCGGGGATCGCGCCCAGGAGATCGAGCGGGGGATCAACGAGGACCCCCCGATCCTGCAGAACGTCTCGATCCGCTACCTGCCCATGGAGTGGGACGAGACCGAGGCGACGCCGACGGCACTCGCGCGCCGCCTGATCACCAAGTGGGAGTACATCCACACCGCTTTCGAGCCGGATCCCGCCGACGCTGGCGTGGGCCCGGGACGCAAGCGCCAGGAGGACGAGGTCTACGACGCTGTCGTGCGGACCCTCGCAACCACGGACACCCCCAGGGAAGAGGAGAGGACGATGCCCGAGCTGTCGAAAGAGGTGACCGCCGCCCCGGCCGAGCGCGCGATCGAAGTCCTGGCTGCTCCGGTTCCGGCCAACCGGAAGGCCGAGCGCGACGAGATCTTCACCATGATCCGCGAGCACGACCCCGAGGGCACGCTCGTGCCCCAGGCGACGCTGCGCACGTGGCTCGACAAGGAGCTGACCCCGGATCAGGTGGGCCGCGAGATGCTCAAGCTGCGCTCCACCGAGGTGGTGAAGCAGGCGTCCAGCGAGCAGCTGGTGAAGTTCAGCCGGGCGCAGGCGCACCGCTACCGCTACCGCAAGGCCCTCGCCATGGCCGCGGGGCTGATCCGCATGGAGGGCATCGAGAAGGAGTGGCACGACGACGTGCGGGCCCGCTTCCCGAGCCTCGGGAACAAGGGCTCCTTCCTGATCCCGACCCGCCTGCTCCCGGACGAGGACGCCTCCGACCGCGCGATGGACGCCGTCACCGCCGGCAAGGGCGCTGAGCTCGTGCAGCCGGGTCCGATGGAGTACGCGGACCTACTGCGCAACGCCGTGGCCTGCACCCGCATGGGTGCGCGTCTGATCACCGGGCTCGCCGGGCCGGTGCCGTTCGTCCGCCGTACCGCGGGTGCGGTGGCGCAGTTCGTCGTCACCGGCAAGAAGGGCACCCGCAGCGAGGCGAAGTTCCAGATGCTCGAGCTCGTGGGCAAGCGGCTCACGGCCAGCCTGGACTACGGTCGCGAGCTGCTCCTGACGGCGAGCATCGACGTCGAGAGCATGGTGCGCCAGGACCTGGTGGACGCGAACGCTCCGGCGTTCGACTACGCCGGCCTCAAGGGTCCCGGCGGCGCCAGCCCGCTCGGCCTGCTGAACATGCCGACCGGCACGAACGGTCTGCAGACCATGGACTTCGGCGCGGCGATCCCGACCTGGGCGAAGCTGCGCGGCTGTCCGGCGAAGGTGGGCAAGGTCAACGCCCTGAACGGCCGGCTCGGCTTCATGATGACCGGGGACCTGGCGGCCGTCCTCAGCGCCACGCCGCGCGTCTCGGGTGCGGGTGCCACCGGTTTCATCTGGAACGACGAGGTCGGTGGCGATCCGGACATGGGTCGGATCGGCGGCTACCCGGCGCTCGGCACCAACCAGCTGACCGACGATGGGACCTACCACGAGGGCATCTTCGGTCCCTGGCAGCACCTGGTCTTCGGGCAGTTCGGCGCGCTCGAGATCCTGGTGAACCCGTACGCCGGCGACGAGGAAGGGACCATCCGGGTCACGAGCCACCAGTTCGTGGACGTGATCTGCGACATGCCCGAGGCCTTCGTGAAGTTCTACCAGGCGAAGGTCGCCTAGTCCCGTGACCACTCCGCGCGCGCAGCGGTCCCGCCCCAGGGGAGGAGCCCCCGACCTTCCCGAGGCGCCCGCGCGCACGCGGCCGGCGGGGGGCAGCGGCGCCCCATCCGGCCCGAAGGGGTTTGTCCCTGGCCCCACGGGACGGACGGCGCCCTGCCCCACGCGGGACAACGTCGTCACCAATCCGCCTGCAGTGAGCCCCGGCCCGCCGCCGGGGACGAAGGATCGCTAACCCACGTCAACCACGGCGCCCGTGGGCGCCTGAGAAGGAGCAGACGATGTCGCTGCAGACCTCCCTCATCCACAGCACGGCCGTCGAGATGCTCAAGCCGGCGGTCCGGGCCACCACCGGCGGTGCGATCACCAGCACCTGGATCGACCTGCGCCAGTACCACGGCGTGGTCGCCGTCGTCTTCCACGCCTGCAAGTCGTCCGCGGGTACGGGGGTCACCCTCGTCGGGAAGATCGTCGAGTCCCTGACGTCGGGCGGGACCCCCAACGACTACGTGGATCCGCAGGGCGTCACCGCGGCATTCGCGGCGGTCGACGAGGTCACGGATCCCGGCCCGCTCACCATCTTCATCGACACCGCCGCGACCAAGGGCTGGATCGCCTTCGTCGGCACGCCCACCGGGACCAGCGGCAGCTGGATCTACGGCGTGTCGCTGCGCGGGAACAAGAAGACCTTCTCGCCGGCGTAGTCCACCTACCGCTCCCACGCGGGCCGGGCCCCAGCCAAGAGACCTTGGACGGCTCGGTTCGCGTGGGCCGGAAATGAGGAGCACGAGTGATCGATCGTCTGGCAGCGGACCTGGCCGAAGCGCACGCGCGCCTCGGGGTCACCGTGACCCTCGGGGCGGCGAGCACGCACGGCGTGGTCCGCTCGGCTGATGAGGAGACGCTCCTGCAGGCTGGCAGTCCGGTGGCGCTCCTGGGTCGCGCGGTGCTCGTCATCATCGCGACCGGGACGCTCGCGGGACTCAAGCCGGGCGCCTCGATCACCGTGAACTCCGTCACCCACCAGGTTGACCGGGTCCTGCGTTCCGATGGCCTGGCCACCACTCGCTTCCTGGCGTACCCGGCATGAGCACGATCGCCGAGCATCTGATGGCCGCGCTCACCACGCGCCTCGACGACGACCTGACATCGCCGCTCGAGCGGGACCGGGTGATCGACCTCGAGGCGGATGACCTGCCCTCGAAGGTCCTCAACTGGATCCTGGACGCTCCGCGGGAGCGCCCGGGTGTTGCGGCGAACGAGCTGATCGATCACCGGCAGCTGACGGTCCTCTTCGCGGTCCGCGTGGAGGCCGCGCGCGGCCAGAAGGTAAGCACGGTGGCCGAGGCGGAATCAGCATCGGTCGTGAAGAACGTCTGCGGACCAGCCGGGGCGGAGTCCCCGTTTCACCATCTTGCGCACCGGATCCGCATGGGCAAGCGCCAGCTGATCCTCGGCAAAGGCAATCCCCCGATCGGGCTCCTCGTCATGGAGCTCCTCTGCGACTACCAGACCCGCGTCACCGACGCGGAAGCGTGGGCGTAATCCGCCCAGAAGGAGGCTGACATGCCACAGTTCGCCACGGGCGCGAACGTCCTCTTCGGGCGCGGCTCGCTCTACTTCGATCGATTCACCACCGCCGGGGTCGCGACCGGCGAGCGGCTCCTCGGTGATGTGAAGGACTTCAGCATCACACCGAGCGCCGAGGTCAAGGACGTCTACGACTACACCAAGCCGGCCACGCCGCTGCTCGTGCGGGTCCCGATCCGCGTGACGACCGACGTCTCCATGACCCTGCTCGAGCACACCGCGGCGAACCTCGCCCTGATGGTGCTCGGCAGCGACGCCACCGGGTTCACGCAGAGCACCGCCACCGTCGCCGATGAGCCGCTCAACGGAACCGGCGTCGTGCTGCCGGCCCTCGATCGCTGGTACCAGCTGGCCAACCGGCGGGTCAGCGCGGTCACCGTCAGCGGCGGCGCGGGCGGCATCACCGCCCGGAACCTGAACACCGACTACACGATCGACGCTGAGGGCGGGCGGATCTACATCACCTCGACGGGCGCCTTCGTCGCTGGCGTCGACCTCGTGAATGTCGATTACATCGCGGCCGCGATCACCACGCCGGTCGAGCAGGTGCTCGCCGGAGTCCAGGCGACGATCAACGGCTTCTTGCGCTTCGTCTCGGATCCGACCGCGGGCCCGAGCTGGGAGGTCCAGTGCTGGAAGGTCAACCTGACTCCGGACGGCTCCCTGTCGCTCATCACCGCCGATGCCGAGGGCGAGTTCAAGCTCAAGGGTGGCCTGCTCGCCGACGGCGTGCACGCCGACCTCTTCCGGATGCTCCGGCGCCCGTAGTCCCACCTCCGGCCCCCACTCCTGCGGGTCGGCCAGAACAACGGCCGGCCCGACGGGGGCCGGGTTCCTCAGGAGGGAACTGAACATGCAGACCATCCTCAGCGTCACACTCGCGGCCCTAGCGGCCGTGGTCACCGCCCTTGCGCTTCTCTGGGTGCGCGGGCGCAGCCGGGCCCGTGCTCCCGCGGGCCCCATCATGCTCGGCGGCCGCAGCTTCACCCGCGTCCCGGTGCTCAGCGTCGCTCGCGACGAGGCCTTCATGGACCTGGTCGCGGTCGCCGGCATCCAGCAGCCGGAAATCCTCCCGGGGGAGGAGCTCAAGGCCTACTCGGAGCGGATCTTCCTGGAACTGCAGCGGGCCCGGGTGATTCGCCCGATGGTCGCCTGCCTGATCGTGCCGACGTCCGCTCCGATCTGGACGCCCGCCGTCGCGGACGAGACCACGCAGTTCCTCGGCACGCTCGACGGCGAGGACGACAAGAAGCGCTACTACGGCCTCGTCGCGGAGCTGTTGCTCCCTTTCTATCGGAGCGGGTTGGCGTCCTGGGCGCGTTCGCGCGCCTCTGGAAGCTCGAGCCCGGACAGCGGGAGCATAGGCCCCGCGTCCTCCCCGGCACCCGCTCCGGCCACTGGGGGAGCGTGATCCGTGAGCTCGCGCGCTACGACGTCAGCCGCTACGAGGAGATCGGCGCCTGGCCGCTGGCCGAGGCGCTGCTGGCGTTCGAGGCTCGCATGATCGAGCGCGCACATCAGGTCCACTGGAAGAACACCCTCAGCTGGCAGATCGGCGGCGGCGGCAAGCGGCCTCCGAAGCGGCCCGCGATCCTCGAGGGAGAGTGACGCGCATGGGATCGCAGAGGTGGTTAATCAGATCTGGACGGCAGCGGCCCCAGGACCTCCTCCACCTGGCGGAAGAACTCAGCCGTCTTCGGGTGACCGAGATCAAACTCAAAGTCCCCCAACTGCCCATCTGCACCGGCGTGGAAGAGTTGCAGGGCGAGATCCCAGGGAACGAGGGTGACCATGCGCTCATTCACCATCCCGCCACTCCAAACATCGCTCTCGTGAGAGAGCACCGGGACAGCGACCCGTTCCTCCCCAAGCATGAAGACCAGAGACCTCTGAGATTCGCGGAGGAAGGCCCACTCCCTGCCGGTGTACATGTAGTAGATCCCGAGCGTATCCGGCCTCGTCAGCGTGTCGCCCTGACACTGAAAGATCACTCCCATGCTCAACGAAAGCCCGTGATGCGACTCGGCCCCGTACAGCATCTGCGGCTTGCTCTTGACCATGATCTTGTCGCTGAACCTGTCGTACTGGGCGGTCAGGACGGTCCCGAGCTTTTGTTCCTTCTGGCCGACTCTGATCGAAGCCTGAGACGCCGAACAACCGAAGATCCCCGCGGTCACCAGCAGCCAAGCAATTACGCGCATGAGAAGCCTCCCATCCTGTTGATCGTGAACCGCCGAGATTCTGTTGGAACCACCACTTTCGGACCATACGAGGCCAGCTATGCCGCCTGAAGTCAAGGTCCGCCTATCCGTCGAGGGCACTCCCGAGGCGCTGGCCGCGTTCCGGTCCGTCCAGGCGCAGGCCCAGGCGACGGGGAAGGCGAGCGGGAAGGCCTTCGCACCGCTGTCCGGGGCCCTGAGTGGGATCAAGGGGCTGCTAGCCGGCGCCGCGGCGGCGTTCACGGTCGGGGCCCTGGTGAGCTTCGGCAAGGAAGTCATCGACAACGTCGAGGCGCTGGGTCGGATGGCGGTGGGGCTGGGGACCACCGTCGAGCACATGTCCGGCCTCTCTGTGGCGGCCACGCTCGCCGACTCCGACCTCGAGACGGCGTCCGGGACGGTGGGGAAGCTCGCCAAGAGCGTGGACGCTCTCAAGAACGGCTCCCCTATCGCCACGGCGGCCTTCGCCCGTCTGGGACTGGCGGCGAAGGACTTCGCGGGCGATGACTCCATAGTCTGGTACGAGACCGTTGCCCGGAAGCTGAGTCAGCTTGCCGACGGCGGGGCGAAGACGGCCGTGGCGATGGCCCTCATGGGTAATAACGCGCGCGCTGCGCTGCCGACCATGAAGCAGTACATCGACCTGGGTGGCCGACAGGGAGCGGAGGCCAAGGCTCTGGAGATGGGCGTGTGGGTGGACTCAGCGACGCTGACGCTCGTGCGGCAGCTTGGGGACTCGATGAAGGTCCTCAAGATGGAGGCGGCGGGCATCGCGATTGAGTTCGTTAAGGGCTTCGGTCCGTCAGCCGTCGCCGCGCTCCAGTCGTTGATGCAGGCGGTCAATCCTGGCGGTACCAGCGCGTTCAGAGCCCTGGCTTCAGCCGTCGGTTGGTGTCTCCGCGCGGTTGTTGGGCTCAGCGAGATGGGCTTCGCAGTCCTGAACTCGAAGCTGGAGGCGACGAAGGCCACGCTCATGGCGCTGCAGGCCGTATCGGAACTCATCACCCGCGGGAAGTTCGCCCAGGCAGGCGTAGTGCTGGATGCACTCAAGAGCATCTACGCGGAACTCGATCGCAGCGAACACGAGTCGATCGCCAACGCCTGGAGGCTGATGGCGGCCAAGCCGCCGGCTCTCCCCGCTATCAGCAGTGCCGGCGCCCGCGCCGCGGTCCCGCCAGAGGACGATGCTGCAGCGCGCGCCCGAGCGGAAGCCGCCGTGGCCGCGCAACTCGCCCGGGAGAAGCAGGCGATCGAGGACGAGCTGAAGCTCACGCTCGCCGGCTACAAGGCCGAAGAGGAGGCAGCCAAGCAGGCCTACGAGCAGGGCCACAAGGCCTTGGCGGACTACTACGCCACGCGGCGGGATGTTGCCGAGAAGGGCCTGGCAGCCGAAGTGGCGGCACTCGACAAGGAGTGGGAGCTCGCCAGCAAGGAGAAGGACCCGGCAAAGCGCGCGTCCCAGCAGGACGAGATCGCCGCGCGGGCTCGTGCGGCCGGCTTCGAGATCGAGGCACAGCTCGCGAAGATCACGTCCGAGCAGATGGAGGCCATTGAGGGTCTCAGTACGGAGGCGCTGAAGTACGAGCAGTCGCTTCTCGAGGCTCAGGGGAAGACGCACGAAGCGCGGATGCTCGGGCTTGCGATTGAGCTCAAGGCCTATCGCGACTTCCTGGTCCAGAGCGGCTACGACGCAGCGTCGATCGATGCGCAGGTCGCTGCGCGCAGGAAGGCCCTTGTATCCGCGGACCAGCAGGGGACGCAGCTCACCCAGACCGGTCAGACATTCGCCAACACGCTCAGCTCCTGGCTCAGCAGCAGCATCAACCAGGTGCACAGCCTCGGGGAGGCCTTCCGCTCGCTGGCTAAGAGCATAGCGGAGGCGGTGCAGCAGATGATCGCGATGAAGTTCGCCATGTGGGTGATCGGCTGGATCCCCGGGCTGTCCAAGGGCGGGAAGGTCGAGAAGAAGGCCTCCGGCGGTCTGGTCCGCGGCCCGGGGAGCTCCACCAGCGACTCGGTCTTCGCCATGTTGTCGAACGGCGAGTACGTCGTGCGGGCGTACGCCGCGGCCCAGCCCGGTGTCATGGCGCAGCTCGAGGCCATCAACCGCGGCACGCCGCGCAGCTTCTCGGGTCCCCGGCGCTACTCGGACGGTGGCGTTGTCAGCCAGGCCCCGGTCATGACGTCCCGCGACTACGCGATCCAGCAGTTCGCCGACGGCGGTCCGGTGCAGTCTGCCCTGGCCGCGACCGCGGCGGCGCGCGCAGGCGGGCAGGCGAACTCGCAGTTCGGCGGCAGCCTGACGCTGAACCTACCTCCGGGTGTCAGCATGAGCGACGCCAAGGCCTACATCGAATCCCCCGACGGCAGCCGCAGCATCGTCAAGCTCATCTCCAAGAACCGCCGGGCCATCGGCTCGGCACTCAGGTAGGCCATGTACGAGACCGGGACCGCCACGAGCCACAGGGACCTGCTGGAGAAGCTGCACACCTTCCTGACCGCCACGGGGAGCGCTTTCGGGCTCACCTACGCCGGCACCGGGAACGGGACCATGACCGGCTACAAGGGCGGGGCGTCGTCCGTGGCCGAGGTGTTCACGATCACGGCCACGAGCTCGAGCAGCTTCACCGTGGTCGGCAGCGTCTCCGACTCCCAGGCCGCGGCCACGGTGGGAACGCCGTACACGGGGGCGCTGGTTCAGTTCACGCTCACCGCCGGCGGCACCGCCTTCGTCGCCGGCGACGTCTTCGTGCTCAACACCGCCCCGAAGTGGACGTCGCGGCGGCGTTGCCGGGGCGCCACGGTCACCGCGAGCGGCGGGACCAGCGGGCAGTACTCCTGCGAGAACGTCGTGGACGGCAAGACCGCCTGCGACACCTCGCGGAACTGGCAGACCGGAACCATGCCCAAGTGGATCGAGCTCGCGTTCCCCGCCGCGCTGACTATCGTCGAGTACGAGATCCTCGGCCCGTACCTCTCCTCCTACGCGCCGCGGACTTGGACCTTCGAGTATTACAACGGAAGCTCGTGGGTGACGCTCGACACGCGGACCGATGTGACGGGGTGGGTCGTCGGGCAGGTGCGCACGTACGCGATCGCCTCGCCTGTGTCGGCCACGCGGTACCGGCTCAACGTGAGTGTGGGGAACAGCACCACTCTACACATCGACGCCGTGCGCCTGCGCACGGTGGCGGCCGGCGTCGACGAGGCCGTCTCGCAGTACATCTGGGAGGCGCCGGGGAACGACGGTTTGTCCGCGATCCTCGTCGGCGCGCACGCCCTCGAGCGGGCGGACGTGGACTACTACGACGTCGAGCTCTGCGCCCTCTCCGGCTACGACGCAGCCCTGCCCTTCTACCAGCAGCCCGGCCACCACGGGCGCCTGTGGATGCCCCTGCTCAACTCGAGCATCCCGTACTGGTTCGTCGCCGACGGCCGCCGCGTCGTGGTCATCGCCAAGGTGGGGACGCAGTACGAGAGCGGCTACCTTGGCTTCCTCGAGCCGTACTTCACTCCCCAGCAGGTGCCGTACCCGATCGCGCTAGGCGGGTCGATCGCGCTGGGCACCACGGCGCTGAACTGGAACAGCGCCGCGCTGCGCTACTCGAACGCGACGGACCAGCACCGGGCCTTCACGCACGCGGACAAGAACGTATTTGGCGGCGCCTACTACACCCAGGCGCGCGCGCGCCGGCCGGACGGGATCTGGGCCGGCTTCTACGCAAGCGACCAGGACACCTTCACCAACCCCTCCATCGCGGAAGCCTGGCTCTGGCCGCTCTCGCAGGGCATGACGAACATGGACGTCTGCGCGGACGGTTCCTACGCGCTCTTCCCTGTGGTGCTGTCGGACGCGACCCCGAACCACTGGGGCCAGTTCTCCGGCATCTCCGTGCTCACCGGCCAGGGACTTTCGGCAGAGACCCTGATCCGCGTGGGTGCGGTCGACTGGCTGGCGGTCCCGAACATCAACCGGACCGATCGGAACGACTTCTTTGCCGTGAGGCTCGACTGACATGGCGGCTTCCTACCAGACCGGGACCGCGAGCGGCCCGAACGACCTGCTGCAGAAGCTAGTCACGTGGCTTGTGGCGCAGGCCTGGACGCAGAACATGAGCGCGGCCGCGGGTACGGGCTGGCGCGCCCACCTGTCGAAGGGCGGCCGGTACGTGAACCTGCGCGCGATGGTGAACGAGCACGCCGACTGGGCCTACCACGTCGCCACGAACGGCTACGGGATCGGTCTTTACCTTGGAGACGGCTACGACGGCGGGGTCGCCTGGAATCTGCAGTCCGGCGGGCCGCTCTACACCTCGACCACCGACCGCGTCGGCGCCGGCATGCGGCTGCCCTCCGGCGCGGTGTCCGCGTACCACTTCTTCGACGACGGGGCAGACCACATCACCGTGGTCGTTGAGCGCACACCCGGTAACTGCGTCCACATGGGATGGGGCCCGTCGCTGGCGAAGACGGGGTACACCTGGGACTGCTGGTACTTCTACGGGTCGAACCCGAGCTACTACTGCGGGGTCGACCCGCCGGACTCGATCCCCGGGTGCGATCTCACCGCCGCGGCCCCGATGTCGCACTCGTTCGCGTACGGGGGCTACAACTACACCTGCGCTTACGTCAGGGTCGACTCCTCGATCTACGCGCCACTGTGGGTCGGCATCTCCGAGAGCGCTGGGTCCGCCTACGGGAACACGGGGAAGACCGGGCACAACGCGCTCAGCGTGGCTCAGACGACTCCCGCGCTCATGAGCGAGATCCCGCAGATCGGCCTGATGCAGCAGCGCGGCTGGCAGACCGCTTTCGCCGGGGCGTTGCTGCTGCCCCTGCACTGCTTCGTGAAGAGCACGACGGGCCGGTGGATCCCCGTGGGCTACCCGCCGACCGTGTTCTTCTGCGGGGCGGTCGGGCACGGGTTCGCGTCGGGAGAGGTCTACGCCGTGGGCGGGGTGAACTACATGCTCTTCCCCGGCTTCGCGGTGAAGAAGGCGGCGTAGTGGCGACCGGGGTCGCGGCGCCCGCCCCGATCGCCATCGTCACCGGGCCGATGGCGCTGCCGCTCGCGAGCGCATCGATCCCGGGACCCACGAGCCCCGCCTGGGCCATCGTCGGCCGTCCGGGTTCCGGGCCGTCCGGGGCCTGGGTCGCGCCCCACGTCGAGACTGTGGCGTCCCTGGGGGCCCTGGCGCCCGAGCACGACGGGCAGTGGTTCGACCGCGTGCACGTCATTCCCCGCCGCGTCGACCTGGGATTCATGTCGGGGAACCGGCAGGTCCAGGTCGAGGTCTGGAACGCCTGGCGCCGCGGCCGCACGCTCTCCGCGGTGGACATCACCGGGCCCGTAGGCGTTTCGGTCCAGGGATCCGCCTGCCCTCAGCAGTTCGCTGGCCTGCAGTCGAAGGTGTTCCTCGTGGACGTCTCCGTGCTCGAGGGCTTCCCGGTCGACAACGTCATCGCCTGGGTCTTCACCGGCGTGTCTGCCGAGGGGACCACCTTGGTCCTGACCGGCCAGCGCCTTGTGCTCTTTTCGGCCAGCCCGAACGGGGAGGACGCGGTCGAGGAGTCCTACGGCTACATGACGGACCTGATGCAGGCGTGGGACGGGACCGAGCAGCGCGTCCTGCTGCGCGCGATCGCCTCTCGCGAGCTGCGCTTCCGCGTGACCCTCGCCACGGCGCGGGAGGCCGGGGACGTCGCGACCCGGCTCTACGCCGGCGGCCGGGGCCTCTTCTCCGTCCCCCTGTGGCAGGACGCCGCACCCCGCCCGGCCCCAGCGGCCCCCGGGGCGACCTCCGTCTACCTCGAGACGGCCGGGCGCGCCTTCGCCGAGGGCGGGGTCTGCGTGCTGTGGCGGGACCACTGGACGTGGGAGCCGGCGACCATCCAGACCGTCGCGGCCGATCACCTGGTACTCGACTCCGGCATCGCCGGCGCCTGGGCGGCACCCACGGTCTGTGTGCCGCTCCTGCCGGCTCGGCTGCTGGACGCCGTCCCGCTCGAGCGCGTGGCCCCCGCCGTGGCGGACGTCTCCGTGGCGTTCGCGCAGGAGGCGGTGTGACCTACCTCGGCTACCCCGTGCTCGACGCCGCGACCCATAACATGCGTGAGTCGATCAGCGAGTCCTTCGCTCGGATCGGCACGATGGTCGAGAACCCCACGGGCCGGCGCACCTTCGACGACCACTCCTCGCTGGCGTTCCCGTCGCGCTCGTTCACCTGGAGTGCGACCACGCGCGCCGAGTGCGTGGCGCTGCGGGCCTTCCTCGACGCCTGCCAGGGGAGGCTCAACGCCTTCTGGGTCCCAACCTACTGCCTGGACCTACCCCTGGCCCTGGACGGGAGCCACCTGAGCAGCACCCTGACCATCCAGAAGATCGGCTACCTCGAGGGGCTCGCCGGCGTGAACGCCCGCTCGTACCTCGCCGTGCGCTGCCCCGGCCAGGCGATGGTGATCCGGCGGATCACAGGAGCGGCCGCGATCGACGCCTCGACTGAGGCCATCGCGATCGACGCCGCCCCGCCGGTCGATTGGCCCCGGGACTCGACGGCCATCAGCTTCCTCGTGCTGTGCCGGCTGGCGTCCGACATGACCCCGCTGCGCTGGCACACCTCGGGCCTGTGCGAGGCGACAATCCTGTTTCAGGAGGTCCCTCTCGAGGTCCCGGCAGGGGGTGCGTGATGGCCTACGACGACAGGGAGCAGTCGCAGGCGGGCGGGGCGCCGGTCGAACTGTACCTCTTCGCCTGCGGAACGGACGCCTGGTACTACACCAGCGCGGACTCCGACCAGGTGTACGGCGGCCGCACCTACCTACACGACGTGGTGACGCGCGGGTCGGTCGACGAGAGCGACGAGGACCAGGGCGGCGAGATCCAGATCACTACCATGCGGAACAACGAGGTCGCGGCGCTCTTCATCCCCGATCTGCCGACACACCCGGTACGGCTGTCCGCCTACCGGTTCCATCGGGGTGACGCTGAGGTCGTGTGCTTCTGGACGGGCGAAGTCGCGTCGTGCGAGTTCAAGGGATCGACCGCCCTGCTCACGTGCCTCCCGGTCGGCGCCGCCTTCCGGCGCACGATCCCGTCGCTGACCTTCCAGAGCCAGTGCAATTGGTCGGTGTACGGCCCGCGGTGCGGCCTCTCACAGGGGTCCTACCGCGTCACGGCGGTCGCGACGCTGGTCAGCGGGACCACCATCCAGGCGAGCGAGTTCTCCGCGCACACGGGCGGGTACTTCCGCGGCGGCTGGGTCGAGACCCCGGACGGCGAGACCCACTTCGTCACCGAGCATGTCGGTACCACGCTCACGCTACTGACCCCGTTCCGCACGCTCCACGCCGGCGACACGGTCTACGCCTTCCCGGGGTGCGACCGCACCCTGGCGGCCTGCACCGCGTTCGGGAACACCATCCACTTCTGCGGCTTCCCCTTCATCCCGACGAAGAACCCGTTCGTCAGCGGGATCTCCTGATGGCCTGGTGGCTGCTCGCGCTCAAGATCTGCGGGTACATCGCGGCGTTCTTCATCGTCCGCGCCCTGACCCCGAAGCCGGAGACCCCGCAGCCGAAGGGTATCGGGGACTTCAATCTGCCGACTGCCGACTCGGACCGCTGCATCCCGGTCATCTTCGGGTCGGTCAAGATCCCCGGCGGGAACGTGATCTGGTACGGGGACCTGAGCGCGCGGATGTTCCAGATCGACGACCAGGACGCCGGGTACGACTACCGGCTAGGCGTCGCGATGGCTCTGTGCATGGGGCCCGTCGACGGGGTGACCGCCCTCTTCATGGACGAGAAGAACACGGGCTGGACCTACTGGTCGACCGAGGCGGACGGGCACGTGGTCCAGGGCGTCAGCGCGTTCAACCTCTTCGGCGGGCACAAGGTGGGCGGCAGCGGGGGGGTCGCCGGGACGGTCCACGTCTACCTCGGCACCGACGTCCAGAACCCGGACCCGTACATGGTCCTCAAGTGCTCCGCGGCCTGGCCCGCCATGCGGGGCGTCTGCTGGCTGATGTTCCGGAACATCATCAACCCGGCATCCCCGGGTGGGCGGCCGACGGGGTTCTGGTGGGGGATCAGCGAGTACATCAGGCCGGTCGCCGTGTTCGCGCACCGCTGCCCGAACACGCTTCCCGGTCTGACCGCCGGGCACCACCGCTGGGTCAATGACGGCGGCTACGACGCGAACCCGGCCTGCATGCTGTACGAGATCCTCACCGACGCGACATGGGGGCTGGGCGTGGACGCGGCCGACATCGACGCTGCCTCGTTTGTCGCCGCCGGTGAAGCCCTCTACACGGAGTCGCTCGGCCTGGCCATGGTCATCGACCGGCAGATGTCCGCGACGGACGCGGTGGCTGAGATCCTGCGGCACATCGACGCGGACCTGACTGGCGACGTCCGCACCGGGAAGCTGACCCTCACGCTTGTGCGCGACGACTACGACCCCGCTGACCTGCCGCTGCTTGACGAGTCCTGCGTCACCGACGTCGAGCTGACGCGCGGATCCTGGAGCGAGACCACCAACATCGTGAAGGTGAACTACACCTCGCGTCTCGACGGGTACACGGCCAAGGTCGCGCAGTGGCAGAACAGCGCGAACCGTCGCATCCGGGGCGTGGACGCGGCTGAGACCCTGGACTTCCGGGGACTGACGAACGCCACCGCGGCGCTGCGGGTCGCGGGCCGCTGCATCAAGGCGGTCTCGTTCCCGTTCGCGCGGCTGAAGGTCACCGCGAACCGCAAGGCCTGGGCGCTGCGGCGGGGCCAGCCGTTCCGGCTGACCTGGCCTCCCCTGGGGATCGTCGAGATGGTCTGCCGAGTCACCCGCCCCAATGGCGGGGAGCTGGCGAAGGGCGGCATCACCATCGAGGCTGTGGAGGACTCCTTCGACGTGGCGGGGACTGGATTCACGGACCCGCCGGCGTCCGGCTGGGTGGATCCGGTCGGGGCCGCTGTCGCCGCGGCGCAGCAGGCCCTGATCGAGTGCCCCTTCCACCTGGCGCCAGACGGCTTGCGATGGGCGCTCGCGCTGGTCGCGCGCGCAGACGGGACGCTGCTGGGCTTCGAGTCCTGGCAGGACCCGGCCGGCGGGACGAACTTCGCGCAGGGCGCGAGCATCCCGGCCTTCTGCGGGACCGGGACGCTGGTCGCCGCGTACGCGAAGAGCACTGCGGCGCTCGACACCACCGGATTCCAGATCGAGAACCTGTACGATCCGGACGAGGTCGCCTCGACCACGACCGACGGGCTCTACGCCGGCGTCAACCTCGCGTTGATCGACAGCGAGCTGGTTGCTTGGCAGACCATCGCCGAAACCGGCGGCACCCGGACCCTGTCCTACGTGCTACGCGGCGTGCTGGACACTGTCCCGGCCGACCACGCGCTGGGCGCCAGGGTCTGGATCCTGCGGCCCGGGTCCCCGCCGCTGACCGGCCTCTTCCCGTTCTCGTCGGAGGTCGCTTCGCTGAGGGTGAAGGCCCTGCCCTACAACACCCGGAACGTGCTGCCGATCGCGGACGCCACGGCGATGACGCTGGCGGTCGGCTTGCGCTACGCGAATCCGTACCCGCCCGGGAGGGTGCGCGTCGGCGGGGTGGCCTGGCCGACCACGCTCGCAGCCGGCGCCGACGTCGTCGTCGGCTGGGCGCTCAGGCACCGGACTGCGCAGAAGGCCGCGGCGGTCATGGTGAGTCAGGACGCGACCGACTTCGCGGCCGCGGCAGAGGGCGGGTTCCGCATCGAGGTCCGCGTGGCCGGAGTACTCAGGCGCACCGATAACGGACCCACCAGTTCGACCGTGACCTGGACCTGGACGGCAGCCATGCAGACGGCGGATAGCGCGAGCGCCGGGTCCGCGGTCACCATCAGGATCATCCCGAAGGACGCCGGCGGGACCGTGCTCGGCACCTACCAGGAACGGGGGTTCACGCTCTCATGATCACCGACGAGCAGATCATCGACGCGATCCTCGAGCGCGAGGGCGGGTACACGAACCGCGCGGACGACCCCGGTGGGCCGACCAACCATGGCATCACCCAGCAGCGACTCGCCGAGTGGCGTTGCCGTCCGGTCACGGCAGACGAGGTGCGGGGCCTGAGCGTGGAGGAGGCTCGCACGATCTACCGGCACGCCTATATCCAGGGCCCCGGGCTGGGGAAGATCCAGGACGACTCCCTGCGCGCCTTGCTCGTCGACTGCGCGGTCCTGCACGGTCCGCGGAACGCCGTCCGCTTCCTGCAGCGCGCTCTGGGCGTAGCGGATGACGGGGCCTTCGGGGACGTCACCATGGGAGCGCTCTGGCGTCTCGACCGTAAGCGCCTGCTTTGGCTCGTCTTCGCCGAGCGCGTGATGTTCCTCGGGCGGATCATCACCGACAACCTGACGGACGCCGACCGAGACGGCGTTCCGGACAACACCGAGTTCGCCAAGGGCTGGCTGGCGCGGGTCGCCGCGATGATGAAGGAGGCCGCGTGATCAGCGTTGGGATCTCCCTGTTTGAGGCGGCGCTCCGCGGTGGTGGAGCCGCTCTCACTGAACTTGAGCCGATCCAGGCCGCGCTGGCGGCCGGGGTCGTGGACGGCGGACTCGCCGCCTCCAGCTACCTACTCACCATCAACGGCGGGGCTGCGGCCACGGAGACGTGGGAAGCCGCGCTGGACGGAGGCACTCCATGAGCGTGATCCAGATTCAACTTCGCAGGGGCACAACCGCCGAGTGGACGGCCGCCAATCCGGTGATCCTGGCGGCGGGGGAGCCTGGACTCGACACCACACTGGGCCAGATCAAGATTGGCGACGGCACCACAGCCTGGGCATCGCTGCCCTGGAAGGTGCAGCCGTACGACGCCGACCTGGTGGCCCTGGCCGGCCTCACCAGCGCCGAGAACAAGCTGCCCTACTTCAGTGGGGCGGGCGCGGCGGCACTGGCTGACTTCACCGCGGCCGGCCGTGCCCTGCTGGACGACGCCGACGCGGCCACCCAGCGCGCCACGCTGAGCGTGCCCGGAGTGGTGGGCACCCCCGTCAACCTGACCGGCCAGACCGGCAACATCTCCGCCCAGACGATGCTGGCCGCCTCGCACACCGCCGGGATGTACCGCCTCGAGGTCTACGCCCACTGCACCACGGCGGGAACTACCGGCGACCTGGTGGGCATCAAGCAGACCTGGAACGACGGCAATGACGCGCAGGATCGAATCGCGGGACTCCAGAGCCAGGGGGCGGTGGTTGCCAACACCCTGGGGCTGGCCGGCCAGGGGAACTTCTCGCGTGGCTCGCTGACGTTCTACTCGTCGGGCTCGGCCGCCATCACTCTCTCCACCGCTGGCGGCACCCACGCGGGCAACCCGCGATACACCCTGCGCGCGCGGCTGATCTACCTGGGCGCCTGAGGAGAGCCATGATCGGGATAGGAGTCGGCCTTCGGGTCCAGAGCGCCGAGGCGGCCGCGCCGGCGACGCACACCATCACCATCACCAACCCTGGCGCGTTCGGGGTTCCCCCCTGCACCATCACCCCGTCGCCGCAGGTCCTGGTGGTGGCTCACGGGGCGAACCAGAGCGTCCGCATGGTGGGCGGGGTGGACTTTTACGACATGCTGATCTGGTGGATCGAGCGCCTTGTGGTGGACGGGGTCGCGGTTCCGGCAGCAGTAGGCTCGGCTGACTTCACCCGCACCTTCACGAACGTGACCACGAATCACACGCTTGCCGTGACGTTCACCAATGGCGCATAGAAGGGCACCATGAAGCGTAAGCAGTGCGTGGCCGTCAGTGTCCTGGCACTCCTCCTGCTGGCAGCTCCGGCGAAGCCGGAGGTTCTGCACTTCACGACGCCGGCGAGAGATGCATGGGGTGACTCACTCCCGTGCGAGCCCTCTCCGGCGCCGGTCGGACCACTGGGCGAGGTCGAACTCTGGCAGCTCGGCGCTGCGGCGCCCGAGCAGTGCCACGCGGCGGGCACCCCTGGCGCGGTGGACTCGTTCTCGCTGGATTGCGGAGGAGAGCAGCGCACCTACTACGTGATCGTCACCAAGGCGACTGGGATCCGTTCATGCCCATCGAATCTCGTCACCCTCAATGGGCGCCTGGCGGTGTCCGATTCGACGTCCGGCGCATGGCTGGGGATCCCCCGTCCCAACCCAACTCGAGGGCTTGTCGCGGTGCCCGTCTGTCTGCCAGAGGCGGGACGGGTGCAGATCGAGGTCTTCGACGTCGCCGGGCGCCGCGTCGCACGCATCCTGGATGCCCGGCGTGGCGCTGGCGTTCACGTCACCCTATGGGACGCCCGGCGCTCGGCACCGGGCCTCTACCTGGTCGTGGCTCGCCTCGCCGCTTGGCAGGGCACGCGCCGTGTGCTGGTGCTGCGATGAGCGACGTCGTGCTCCACGTGCGGCTCGTATCGCTCAGCGGGCTCGCGACCTGTGACGTCTGCCGGCAGGACTACAGCTTCAATCGCGCACCCGAGGCGTTGGAATCGATTCGTTGTCCCTGCTGCGGGTCACCCACCGGAGAGGTACACGAGAGCCTCATTCACCCCGTAGTCGAGATCGTGAAAGGAGCCTGCTGAGATGGCGACCAACTGGAAGGGGATCATCGCGACTGTCGCGCCGGCGCTCGCCACCGCGCTAGGCGGACCGCTCGCAGGTGTCGCCGTCAAGACCATCGCCGACAAGGTGCTGGGCACGCCCAACGCCACCGAGGAGGAGGTCGCCACCGCCATTCTCGGTAGCACCACGCCCGAGCTGCTTCTCAAGCTCAAGCAGGCCGACCAGGACTTCGCCAAGGCGATGGCTGATGCCGGAATCGCGTTGGAGAAGCTCGAGACTGAAGACCGCGCGAGCGCGCGCGCCATGCAGATCTCCACTCGAGACTGGGTTCCCGGCGTGCTGGCGATGGTCTTCGTCGCTGGCTTCTTTGCCTTGCTCTACGCCCTCACGCGCGTGCATGTGCCCGCGGAGAACCGGGAGGTCCTGATCGCCATGGTGGGCACCATGGGCGGTGCGGTGATGACCGTCCTTACCTTCTACTTCGGCAGCTCGCGCAGTAGCCAGCAGAAGGACGCG
>SXGT01860829.1_pt1 | contig 26086 bp, 21 predicted proteins | sample 3176221 | NCBI WGS metagenome assembly SXGT01 (sample SAMN11356862, study PRJNA531348) | freshwater metagenome | isolation source: freshwater sample F1-120 | place: China: Fuxian Lake, Yuxi | collected 2017-12-25
CTGGCCGGGCCGTTCGCGCTCGTAGACGTCGCGGCCGATGCGGAACAACGGGCCCTGAGTGGCGTCCCGGTCAATCCATTGGAGCTCGTAACGTGCCATGTCCCCGGTACGCCCTTGGCGCGGGTTGGGTTCCCCGAATCGGCGACGCGACAAGAAGTCAAAGTGGACCGCCGTCAGGCTCTATCCAGTCCATCGCTCCTCCGAGTTCTTCCTGATTTGGCGCAACTCGCCGCCCTGCGACCGGCGGGGCGGGTATCAGCATTCGTCGGCCGTGTCCGTTCTCCGGTCTTGGATTCGGGTAATAACGAGTGATGGCGAGTCCCCGCAGTCAGCGACGAAATCTGCCAAGTGCTCGTGCCCGAAGGCGTCCCCGTGCGTCTCCATGAGCGCCGCGACATGTTGAAAAAACGCGGCCATGGAACGCAGGGAAGTCGGGCAAGCGGAGACTGTAACCTCGTCGAGCGCGAGCGGGTTCTCGGCAGCAACTCCGGCCGGATATCCGTACAGCCTAAACTTCAGCAAGTCGGCACTCCTGCCTTGGTTGGTGGTGTCCATCCAAGTTTCCTCTACCATGCTTCGAACTCCATTGAAGCGCGCGACGCATTCTTGTGGTCGTAGTAAATCTTGTCGCCATGAGCAAGAATGTCAACAAGTCAGGACCGTCCCGGCCTTGAGGCTTCCCGGAAGCAACAAGATGTCAACAAGTCAGGACCGTCCCGGTCTTGACGCTTGTCTCGGGCCGCACCTCGGCGGATGATTCGCTGATGCCCCGGCACCGCTACCGCCTGCGCTTCATGGACCGCGTGCAGCGCCTGCCGTACGGGACCGTCCTCATCGGGCGCAGCGACACGTGCCACGTCGTGCTGGATGGCGACCTCGTGAGCCGCGAGCACGTGCGCCTCGAGGTGCGCTCCGACGGTGTCTCGCTCACCGACTTGGGCTCGGTAAACGGCTGTCATGTGAACGGCCGCCGGGTCGAGAAGGTCACCGCGCTCCAGCACGGGGACACGCTGCGGATTGCGTTCTTCGACCTCGTCTTCGAGGCCGAGCCCAAGCGGACGCGCACGCCGGCGACCATCGAGCTGCTGTACTGCCCCCACTGTCGCGCGGCGCTCTCGGGGGACATGAACTTCTGCGTCCACTGCGGCTCGGCGGTCGGGACGCCCTCTCATTGTCCGGGGTGCGGAACCAAGACGGTGCCGCGGGCGAAGTTCTGTTCGGAGTGCGGCCGCGTCGTGCGCGCCGTGTCGGAGGCGCGTTCCTCGTGATGCGATTGACTGAGCAGCCGCCCCTCGTGGTGGCGAAGTACCACGGCCTCGGCAATGACTTCGTCCTCATCGATCGGCGCGGGCGAGCGCCGCTCTCGCCCGACATCGCGCGGTGGCTGTGTGACCGCCACTTGGGCGTGGGCGCCGACGGCGTCCTGGCGCTCCATGCCGAACCCGACGGGACGCCACGCATGAGGGTGCACAATGCCGACGGTTCCATCGCCGACATGTGTGGCAACGGCCTCCGATGCTTCGTGCGGTGGCTGTGCGACGAGCTCGGCCATCCGGTGCGCCCGTTCGTGGTCATGGCGGAGTGCGGGCCGCAGGACGTGGAGCCCATTGCGCCGCAGGGGCTCGTGTCGCACGTCCGAGTCAATCTCGGCGCGGCGACGGTGCGCGGCGAGGCCCAGGTCACACTGGCGGAGCGCGTCTACGACGGCGTCGACCTCTCCGTCGGCAACCCGCACTTCGTCATTCCGCGCGGCCTCGCGGCCGGCGAGCTCGAGGCGGTCGGCCTGCGGCTCTCGACGCATGCGTTCTTCCCGCGCGGCGCCAACATCGAGTGGCTGGAGGTGCGCGACACGCGGCACGCGCTCGTGACCGTCTGGGAGCGCGGCTGCGGTCCGACGCAAGCGTGCGGCACGGGTGGCGGCGCGGCGGCGGCGACCGGAGTCCGGCTTGGGCTGCTGGCTGCCGACACCGATCTGGTGATTCAGCAACCCGGCGGCGCGCTCACCTACCGCGTCGCGGCAGATCTGTCGTCGGTGTGGATGACGGGCCCCGCGGAGCCCGTGTGGTTCGGGCAGCTCCGCGGGACGTTGGCCGCTCAGGTGTTGGCCGAAGGCTGAGGCCTAAATCTCAGGCGCCTTCTTGGCCGACTGGAGCAGCACGACGCCGTTCCGCGGACCAGGGACCGCACCATTGAGGAAGACGAGGTTGTTCGCCGGATCGATGGCCATGATCAGCAGCGTCTGCGACGTGGCGCGGCAGTTGCCCATCTGACCGGGGCGACGCGAACCGGGCGGCACGCGGCTCGGCTGGAGCGACCCACGACCGCCGGTGCCGGGACCGCGGTAGGACTCGTGCACGCCGTGCGACATGCTGAAGCCCTGGAACTGGTAGCGCTTCATGACGCCGGTGAAGCCGCGGCCCTTGGTGACGCCGACCGCGTCGACGAAGTTGCCGACCTTGAGGTGCTCCGTGGTGATCGTCTGACCGACCTCGTACTGCGCGAGCTGGTCCTTGGTCACCCGGAACTCCCGCAGGTGACGGTGGGGCGCAAGGCCCACCTTCTTGAAGACGCCGACCTCGGGCTTGCTGAGCTTGCGCTCCGGCACCGCCTCGTAGCCGAACTGAACGGCGTTGTAGCCGTCCTTTCCGTCCTCGCGCTTGAGCTTCGTCACCACGCACGGCCCAACCTGGACCACGGTGGCCGCGAACCGGTTGCCCTCGGGCCCCCAGATCTGCGTCATTCCGAGCTTCGTTCCCAAAATCGCGTGCATCTTCCGCTCCTGGCCCGCACCTGCGGGTTTCTGGTGTTGGCTTGGCTCTCCAAGCGCTTTGTTGCGAGACGGGCCTTGCGCTAGGCGCGGGTTCAGGCTAGCCGTCTCTGGCGGTCGAACCGGCGCGGCACTTTAGGGACCGTGCGCGAGGCCGTCAAGCGGAATCCAACATGCCGAATTCTCACGAAATCAGCGCGAGCGAAGCAGGACAGCGGCTCGACAAGCTGCTGGCCGGCCTGCCCGAGGTCGGCAGCCGCGACCGTGCGCGCAAGGTCCTCGCCTCCGGGAAGGCCACGCTCGACGACCAGATCGTGAGCCTCGCCGACGCGGCGCGGGTGGTCCAGGCGGGCCAGCGGCTCGACATCGCGTGGAATCGACCGAACTCGGCCTTCGCGCGCATCGAGGGCCGTCAGGCCATGACGCGGCTCGGGATCACCATCCTGTACGAAGACCGGTGGCTGCTGGCCATCGACAAGCCCGCGGGGCTGCTCACCGACACGGCGACGCACGCGCAGGCCAAGGACCGCGACTCGGTCCGCGAGCGTGCGGGCGCCTACCTGCGGCCGGCGGGGGCGCGCGCCTTCGTCGTTCATCGCATCGACCGCGACACGAGCGGCGTCGTCCTCATCGCCAAGGACGCCGAGACGTCCGCGGCGCTTCGGCAGTCCTTCGAGCGCCACGAGCCCGAGCGCCTCTACGTCACGCTGCTCCACGGGGTGCTTGCGCCACGCGAGGGTGTCTTCGCCGACTGGATGACCTGGGACCCGCAGACGCTCGCACAGGTGCAGACGGAGCCCCACGCCGAGCGCAGCGTGCTCGCCCGCGCGAGCTACCGTACGGTGCGCGTGCTCGCACAGGGTCGCGCCTCGGTGGTCGAGGTTGCGCTCATCACCGGACGGCGCAATCAGATCCGACTGCATGCCCTGATTCGCGGTTGCCCGCTCGTGGGCGAGAAGCGCTATGTGACCGAGGACTTCGATCGGCAAGGCCTGACACATCCGCGCCAAGCGCTGCACGCCGCGCGGCTCGGGCTCATCCACCCGACTACGGGCGCGCGGCTCTCGTTCGAGTCGCCGCTGCCCGCGGACCTCGAGGGCCTGATCCGACGACTCAGCCGCTAGAATTGCCGGCTAGTGGTGATGGTGCCCTTCGGGGCCGTGCGGGTGACCATGGGCCAGCTCCTCGGCGGTCGCGCGTCGGATCGAGGCGACCGCGATCTCGAAGTGGAGCGCGTAGCCCGCCAGCGGGTGATTGCGGTCGAGGATGACCTTCTGGTCGTCGGACTCCGACACCCAGGCGCTCTCGGACTCGCCATCGTCGTTCTCGATGACAATCTCTGTGCCGGTGTCGAGATCGGCGTCCTCGGGGAACGCCTCGCGTGGCACCTCGACGACGGCCGCCTCGTCGCGCACGCCGTAGCCCTTCTCGGGAGGCACGATGACCGCAAAGGCCGCGCCGACGGACTTGCCGCTCAGCGCCTCTTCGAGGCCCTCGACGATATTGCTCGCGCCGTGGAGGTACTCCATCGGATCGCCCTCCTCGCTCCGGTCGATCTCCTCGCCCTCGTCGTCGCGCAGCGTGTAATGGAACGCGACGACCATGCCGTCGCCGATGGTCTCGAGGGTGTCACTCATCATGGAACTCCGACTGGGCCTCGACGAATCGGGGGGCGCCCCGGCCTACGAAGGTGACGGAAGCGCACGAGCGGGCGGTCGAGGGGGCGCTGGCTCGGGCCGCGGAGCCTAGCTGTGCCGCAACTGGGAGGCAAGTAGGTTCACCGTGGCTATTCCTTGGGCGCGACGAGGGGACCGGCGCCGATACGGGCGCGCTCGAGGTGGGCGCCTGCGGCGGCGTCGTCGGGGCTCGCCGCGAGCACGGCCTCGAAGCAGCGCGCCGCCTCGCGGCTGCGACCCGCCTCCAGGTGGGCCACGCCCGCCTCGAACGTGACGCGCGTGGCCTGCTTGTGCGCCCGGACCGGCGCCGGGTCGGAGCCAAAGACCTCGTGAACCGCCACGGCCTCCGCTCTCCCGGCGACGGCGACGAGCCCGAGGCGGCGGCGCGGAAAGCGCTGCTCGTCGGGACACTGCTCCAGGACCGCATCGGTGACGACGACGGCGACGTCGAAGTACTTGCAGAGCCGCTCGGTGCGTGAGGCCGTGTTGACGACGTCCGAGATGACCGTCCCTTCCAGCCGCTCGGCCTCGCCGACGACGCCCAGGACCAGACTGCCAAAGTGCACGCCAATGCCCGTGCGCAAGGGCGGGAGACCAGCCGCACCGCGCTCGACGTTCAACGCGCGCAGCTCGTCTTGGATGGCGATGGAGGCGGCGACCGCCTGCTCGGCGCGTCCCGGAAAGAGCGCCATGACCGCATCACCGATGTACTTGTCGATGAAGCCGCCGTGTTCGCGCACCACGGGACCGATGCGCGACAGGTATTGGTTGACGAAGGCGAAGTTCTCCTCGGGCGACATGTGCTCGCTGAAGGTCGTATACGCCCGCAGATCGGCGAACAGGACGGTCATGTCGCGGCGCACGGCGTCGCCTTGGACGATGTCACTGACCGAGCCTTTCTTGAGCAGCGCCAGAAACGCCGTGGGCACGAAGCGCGCAAAGGAGCGGGCCAGACGCTCCGCCTGCTGATAGAGGCGCGCGTTCTCGATCGAGATGGCGAGCTGGGAGGTGAGCACGCGTACGATCTCGACGCGGTCCTCGGTGAACGCACCGGGAAGCACGTCGTTCTCCAAGTAGACCACGGCTTCGACCGTTCCGCGCTGGAGCGCCGGGCAGCAGAAGATCGCCGCGGTGGCGCGCCGCTGGATGTAGGGATCGGCCGCGAAGACGTCGACGTCCTCGAGATCGGAGAGCACCACGGGCGTGCGGCACCGATGAACGTAGTTGATGACCCCGACGGCCAGATCGTTGCGCCCTTCGAGCGGCCCCGCCCCGTGAAACGCGCGCCCGTCCGAGCGCACCTCCGCCTGGACCCGCAGCGAGTCGCCGTCGGGCATCAGCAGGGTCGCGCGCTGGGCGCCCGTGTTCTCGAGCAGGATGCCCATCAAGGTCTCGGTCAAGCGCTCGAGCACGATCTCGCCGGCGATCGCGTGCGAGGCCTTCAGCAGGCTCCAGAGGTCGATGGCTTGGGGCGAGGACGTGGTCGTGAGGCTCGCTGTGAGCGTGGGCGTCGCGGTCACCGTCGACGACGAGCTGCCGCGGACCGCATAGCGGAGGCGCGAGCGCAGCCAGGGGGAGCGCGCCTCCAGAGCCGCGACCTTGGCCGACGCGCCCCAGTGCTCATACGCCGCGCGTGCTTCACGCAGATACGACTCGAAGACCCGGGGATGTCCCCGGCGCTCGAATAGCCGCGCGACCCGCTCGCACACGATGGCGAGGTTCTTCGTGAAGCCGCCGGCGTCGGCGGACGCGATCGCCGCGTCGTAGCTCGCGAGCGCTTCCAGCGCGCGACCGGCGTGCTCGTGCGCGATGCCGTCCAGCGCCAGGCGCTTGTGGTCGAAGCTCATCGGGTTGGCCACCGCCCACGCGGCGATGCGCGTGCGCTGGGCCTCGAACGCCTCGGACACGCCGCTGCGGTCCGGGTCGTCGTCCGCCATCCCGTCGAGCCGGCGCGCCAACAGCAGCGCAGTGAGCCACGGGTGCACGCTCTGGTGACCGGTCCCGAGCGAGCGGGGCTCCAAGGCCGCCGAGCGTGCGATGAGCGCGGCTCCGGCGATGAGATCATCGTGGACGACGCACAGCTCCATCTTCGCGAGCAGCGCCATGTGGAGCGGAATCTTGAGGACGAAGCCCTCCAACCGCGCGAGCCAGGCGTCCTCGTCCGCTCCGAGGCTCGTGACCGAAGGCGTCTCTCCGCCGAGGGCGCGCCCAAGTCGCACGTTTACGGCGTGCACCTCGGGAGCCTCGGCGATCCCGAGCCGCTCACAGTAGGCGAACCACTCCTGCGACTCGTCGATGAGATCCGCGCGCTCCTTCCCGGTCATCAGCCAGAGGTATCCGATCGAGAGCGTGCAGTAGGCGGCGAACACGGGATCGCCGGCCTCGACACCGATACGGGCGCCGTGCACGAGCCGCGGGATGCAGCTGAGCGGCGGCTGGGTCCAGTGGTCGACGAAACCGTCGAGGCAGAGGCTGACCTTGGGCACCATCTGGACACGGTCGAAGCGCGCCTGGATGCGCCGCGCGAGCCGCGCCGTCTGGGTGCTGGTCGCGAAGTCGCCCAGGATGGGGCCCATCAAGACGCCGTAGAGTGCCCAGCCAAAGGGCGAGACCCCCGACTGCCCGTGCCGCGCGCTGAGCGTGCACATCTTGAGGATGATGAGCGCGTAGAGGTTCTCGTTGACATAGTAGGCCGGCGCGGCGGTGTCGTTGAGGATCTCGAGCGCTGCGACCTTGAGCGGGTCCGTCGCCTCGTGCAGCTCCGCGAGCGCGTCGAAGGTGCGGCCGTCGATGGCGGCGCCCAGGTCGCCGAACGCGGCGCCGATCGCGGCCTGATCGGGCGCCAGGTCGAGCGCCTCGCCACAGAAGGCTAGGCCCTCCTGCGCGAGCTGGAGTGCCTCGAGGACCTGACCGCGACCGATGCGCAGCTGCACGCGCAGGACGAAGCTGCGGGCGCGCTCGGCGTCGGTCCGGACGTGCGTACGGAGCTCGGCGAAGAGCCCATCGGCAGAGTCAATCTGGCTCGACAGATACTGGCAGCTCGCCAGATCGAACATGGCGGTGGCCCCGAGGTCATAGTGGGCGCCGTAGAGCTCTGAGCCCAGCAGCGTGCGCGCGGCGGTGAGGTAGCGCACGGCAGGTCCGAACGCAGCGGCCTGCTTGGCGCGCGCGCCAGCCTGCACGAGGACGGTCGCCGCCTCGATGGACTCATCGGCGGCGGTGAGCACCTCGAGCGCGTGGCCCAGGTGATCGGCGACGTCGAAGAGGCGATCGTCACGCTCGTCGGGCGCCGCGTCGCGCCAGAGGGTCCAGGCGATGTTCCGATGGGTCTGGCGGCGCTCGTCATCGTCGAGCAGCTGATAGGCGGCTTGTTGCACGCGGTCGTGGTGGAACTGATAGCGAGGGTTGATGCCCGCGCGCTCGCCGATGGCCGTGAGCGCGGCCAGGTCGTAGTCCGTGTCGAGCGGAAGGACGAGGCCGGCGTCGAGCGCCTGCCACAGGTCGTCGGAGAGCTCGGACCAGTCGCGGTTCAAGAGCCGCGCGAGGGTCTGAAAGTCGAATGTCGTCCCCATACACGCCGCGATCGAGAGCGCGCGCTGCGATCGCTCGCCGAAGGCGCGAATCTTGCCAACCAGCAGCTCGACCACGTTGTCGGTGATCGCCTCGCGACGGATAGCCTCCAGATCGAAGACCCAGCCCGTCGCGTCGTCGAGCCGCAGCAGCCCCGACCGGTGGAGATGACCCAGGAACTGATGAACGAAGAACGGGTTTCCGGCCGTCTTGTCGTGTACGAGCGTAGCCAGAGGCGCGATCGCCTCGGACTCCCGCAGGGTCGTGTCCGCGACGAGCGCACGGACCTCTTGGGCGCCGAGACCGCCCAGGTGGACCTCGACGATGGCGCGCTCGCCATGCGCGAGCTCGCGCTCACGGCGGAGGTGTGCGAGCTCGACGGTCAGCGGGTGAGAGGCGTCGATCTCGTTGTCCCGGTAGCTGCCGATGACCAGCAAATGGCCGATGTCCGGATCGGTCACGAGGCGCCGAAGGAGGTCGAGGGAGCCCTGGTCGGCCCACTGGAGGTCGTCGAAGAACAGCACGAGCGGGTGGTCGGAGCGCGCGAAGGTGCCCACGAACGCGACGAGCGCCCGATTGAAGCGGTTGCGCGCCGCATCGGGCTCGAGCTCCGGCACGGGAGGCTGGGTGCCGAGCACCAGCTCGACCTCCGGGATGACGTCGGTGACCACGCGCCCGAGGCCGCCCAGCGCAGACTGGAGACGCGTTCGCCACTCTTCTACGCGGCTGCTCGACTCGGTGAGGATACGGCCGACGAGCGTACGAAACGCCTGAATCACCGAGGCGTAGGGAATGTTGCGCTTGAACTGGTCGAACTTGCCCTCGACCGCGCTCCCATGCCGCTCCACGATGGAGCGGTGGAGCTCGTGTACGAGCGCAGTCTTGCCGATGCCCGAATAGCCAAAGACGAGGCAGAGCTCCTGAGCCCCGGCCGTCGCCCGCTCGAAGCACTGGGTGAGCACCTCCAGCTCCCGATCACGGCCGTAGAGGCGCTTCGGGATCAAGAATCGGTCGGGCCGGTCCGAGCGCCCGAGCGCGAAGGGCTCGATGCGGCCATGCGCGCGCAGCTCGGTGAGGCAGCGCTCCAGATCCCGGGCGAGGCCTAGACCGGATTGGTACCGGCGCTCGGCTGCCTTGGCCATGAGCTTCCGGACGATGAGATCGAGGAACGACGGGAGCTCCGGCCGCAGCTGGCTCGGAGGGGTCGGCTCCCGTGCGACGTGGCCGTGCACGATCTCGCCGGGATCGCGCTCCGGGAACGGCAGGCCTCCCGTGAGCGCTTCGTACAGCGTGGCGCCGAGCGAGTAGAAGTCGGTGCGTGCGTCGATGGAGCGATTGACCCGGCCGGTCTGCTCGGGCGACATGTAGGCCAGCGAGCCCTCGAGCCGATCCGTGGAGACATCCGCCTGAGTCTCAGAGTCGAGGCGCCCCGCGATGCCGAAGTCGAGCAGCCACACCGTGCCATCGGCGTCGATGAGCACATTCGAGGGCTTGACGTCCTTGTGGATGACGCCCTGCCGGTGGACGCCGCCGAGAATGATGGCCAGTTTTCGCGCAACCTCCAGCGCGAGCTCGGGCGAGACGAGGCCGTGCTCGAGGTGCTCCTTGAGCGTCCGCCCCCGGTATCCAGGAAGGCGATGTGCGGCGGCGTCGCGCGCTCGTCCGCCGCGACGGGCACGGGGACGCCGGCAAGGCCGCTCGCCGCCAGCTCGCGGGTGATCTGGAACTCGCGCAGGAGCCGCGCGCGCTGGCTGGTCGTGGGCCGCTCCGACGCGATGGTCTTGACGATGACGAGCCGACCATCGGGCGCCGTGGCGCGGTAGACGTGCGTGCGGACGTCCTCGTGGACCGTGGCTCGAATGACGTAGTTGCCAATGCGCTCCATGGTCTACTCCGGATAGAAAGCGGCGAGCGTGTCCACGGCCAGCTCGTGGGCCGACAGGCCCTCGACGTGCGCGCGCTCGGCGTCGGTGTACTGCGTCTTGAAGAGCGTGGGATCGGCCCCGAGCACGGTCGCGAAGCCACGCCGGACGACGGGACCGAGCACGGGCGAATCGAAGATCGCCTGGACGGCTCCGTAGAACCGCACGAAGGGGCGACCGCGAATCCCGGGGCGCGTCATGGCGAGCTGGATCCGCTTGGCCGCGTCACGCAGCCGCGCTCCGTTCTGGTCGAGGCGGGCGTTGGTGCCAAAGAACACCTGCCGCATGAAGGGAAAGCCGACCGAGAAGGCGCGCACGTACCGCACCATGAGCTCGGCCTCGGCGCGCAGGTCGAACGGCTCGGGCGGGTGCCGCTCCTGGTAGTCGGCCGTGCCAAACCACTCCAAGAGCCAGTAGTCGATGGCGAGGTGTCGCGACTCATCACGATGGACGAGCCGCAGGACCTCCCGCGCGGTGGGGTCCGCCAGGTGCTCGTCGAGAGGCTTCAAGTACGCGACGTCAAAGCAGATCTCGCCGGTCGTGACGGCCGTCGCGGCGGCGTCGGGAGGAGCGACGCGGATCCACTCCTCGAGCCGCTGGACGAGCCGCACGATCCACGGGTTCGGCGCGTAAATGCGGAGCTTGCGGCGGTCGAAGTGATCGGCCAGCAGCTGCATCGCGTGGGCGTGGCGCGTCTCGTCTATTACAAACGTCTGGAGGATCTGCCGCACCACGGGGTGGCCGACCTTGTCCTGCAGCGCCAAGAAGAAGCTGCCGGCCATGCGCTCGATGTAGACGAAGTCCGTGAGGTACTGGACGACCGCGTCCTCCTGCGCTTCGGGGAGCGCCTGGGGCGGCCGCGAGAAGTCGAGGTCGGAGAGACGCCACGTGTGCTCGTGGCAGCGCTCCAGCAGGCGATCGAGGTCCAGGGCGTGTGCGGCTCGGCCGGGCGGGCTCACGCGGCGCCCTCGAAGTCCACGTGGATGACGGTATAGCCCGGATGCGATGAGCGCACGGTCGCGCGACCGTCCGGAACGGCGACCCGCGCGATGAGCTCGAGCTCAGGCTCCGAGAAGAACTTGCGCGTGGACAGCAAGGCGTCATGCGCGAAGTCCAGGCGGTTCGGGCTACCGAACAGCAGGCTGTAGGCGGGAATGGTCGACAGCAGGAGCAAGCTGCGGAGGCCGTCGACGCCGACGAAGCCGGTCGTGCACACGCGGCGCGCCTGGGCCATCATCAGCGCGAGCTGGCCCGCGGAGAAGTGGTGCATCGACTGGCCGATGAAGCAGAGGTCGTACCGTCCGCGCGGGACGTCGAGGGCGAAGGCGTTCCTGACCTCGAAGCGCACGTCCACCCGACGACGCGCGGCCTCGGCGTTGGCCTTCTCGACGTATGCCGGAACGATGTCTGACCCCGTGATCTCGATCGCGAGGCCGCGGCGCTGGGCAGCCTCCGGACATCGCAGCGAGAACTCGCCGGCGCCCGTCGCGAGCTCGAGCACACGTGCCGGGCGTCCCTGCTCGCGGTTGATGCGCCGCACCATCGGCTCCATCGCGCCCAAGAAGCGGTCGTAGGAGCAGATGAGGTCGTTCAGCCCGTGGAGCGCCTCGACGATGCCGACCTTGCGCTGGTCGCTCACGTCGTCGCGGTCGAGACGCTCGAGGGCCGGAGTGCGCAGGGTCCGGTCGAACCGCTCGCGGAGCCAGGTGGCCGGGCCGTGACGGCGTGCGAGCCTGTGTCGCGTGTCGCGCAGCTCCGTGACGAGTCGGTCGGTGAGCGACTCGAGCTCCGCCCCACCCAACGCGGCGCGGGGCAATGGCGCCTGTCGCGTCAGCTCGCTCAAGGCGCGGCGATTCAGCTCGCGAAGCTGCAACATGGGACGATTCCGCTCCCCGCATGCTCGCCGGTTGGCCGTCCGCCCGCCCCCAGGCGACCGCCCGTCCCAGTCTGCTGCGCAACGAGGCCACTCTTAGCTGATTCTTCCGACTACGGCAAGAGTGATTTCGCCGCACGCGGCGCTGATGACGGACCATCACAGCCCGAGTAGGATGCGCCGCCGTGAGCACCCGAACGCTTCCTCCGACGCTGACCCCGGACGCCGCCGCAGCCCTCGCGCTCCGCGTGAGGTCGGGAGAGCTGCGCGCTGCGGCTCGGCTGATGCGTCTGCTCGATGACCGCGTCCCAGGCGCCGAGGCCGCGCTCAAGGCGCTTCACCCGCTCACGGGGCACGCGCGCGTCGTCGGGATTACAGGCAACCCCGGCTCGGGGAAGTCGACGCTCACCGATCAGCTCATCGCGCACTATCGTCGCGGGGTCACGCCGCCCGAGACGATCGGGGTCGTGGCCGTCGACCCGTCCTCGCCGTACTCGGGGGGGGCGATCCTGGGCGACCGCATCCGGATGATGGATCACGCGGCCGATCCGGGCGTGTTCATCCGCTCGCTGGCCACGCGCGGGCAGCTCGGCGGCCTCTCCCGCTCGACGGACGACGTCATTCAGGTGCTCGACGCCATGGGCAAAGACCGCATCCTGGTCGAGACGGTCGGCGTCGGCCAGGACGAGATCGACATCGTCAAGACCGCCGAGACCGCCATCGTGGTGCTCGTCCCCGGCCTCGGCGACGACGTCCAGGCCATCAAGGCGGGCATCCTGGAGATCGCCGACATCTTCGTCGTCAACAAGGCCGACCGCGACGGCGCGCTGCGCACGGTCTCGGACTTGAAGCAGATGCAGTCGCTCGGACAGAAGCCTCGGACGTGGGAGCCGCCCATCCTGTCGACGGTCGCCACCCGCGGGGAGGGCATCGCGGCCGTGGCGGAGGCCATCGAGGCGCACCGCCAGCACCTCGCGAGCGACCCCGAGCGCCTCGCGCGCCGGCAACGCGAACGCGCCGCGCACCGCTTCCGCACCATCCTCATGGACCGCGTGGCGCAGCGGCTCGGCGTGCTGCTGGCGGAGGACGCTCGGCTCGAGACCCTCTGTGACCGCCTGGTCCACCGCGAGCTCGACCCCTACACGGCCGCCGACGAGCTCCTCGCGCGGTTCGCCGGATAGGTGGTCGTGAAGCCACGCGCTCGCCCAGTGACGACCGAGGCGCCGCCGTGGCCCGAAGAGGGCGTCACGCTCCTCGTCGCGGCGCTCGGCGCGGCCCTGCTGGTCGTCGCGACCGCGTTCGGCGCGCCGGCACCTGAGCGCGCGCCGTGGGCCACCACCGCGTTACAGGGGCTCAGCGCGACGTGCGGCGTGCTGGCCTTGCTCGCGATCGTGCTCCGTGGCCGCGCGCGCACGTGGCTCGCTCCGACGCTGCTGCTCTCGGGCCTCGGCGCGATGCTCGCCCTGCTCGGCACCGTCCCAGAGGTCTCCGCGCTCCCGCTCCGCGGCATGGGCGAGCGCGTCTTCGGCTTCCCCGTCGCGATCGGCCTCCCAGTCGCGGGCGCGGCACTCCTGGCCGGCCGCGGTCCCACCGCGCGCGCGCTGGCCGTCCTCGGCGGCGCGCTGGTGCTGTTCGGCGTGCTCGGCCCGCATCACGAGCTCGGGCGCACCCAGCCGGCGCTGCTCTGGCACCTGCGACTCGGCGCGGATCTGCCCGGCCTGGCCGTCGTGCTCTTCGCCGTCGTCGCAGCCCTGTGCATCGCGGCGGCCTGGATCGGCGGCTCGGACCCGCGGTCGCCGCTCGTGACGGCGCTCGGCGCGGTCGCGGCGCTGACGCTACCCGGATGGGAGCTCGCCAGACTCGGCACGGGCGTACCCTCGGCGGCTCCGGTGCTCGCGCTCCTCGTCCTCCTGGGTGGGACGGCGCTGGTCCTCGCGGCGTTTGCGCTCGGGCTGCGCAGCGACGCGCCGGCATCACCGCCGTTCAAGCACGCAGCGACGGTCGTCGAGGTGGTCGCCATCGCTGGGGTCGTCGGCCTCTGGCTCGCGCTCAAGTCGTTCACCTGGCGCTGGTCGACGAGCGACGAGAACATCTACTTCTACGACGCGTGGCTCGTCGCGCAGGGCAAGCTCCCCTACCGCGACTTCTTCTTCGCCCACCCGCCGCTGCACCTCGCGGCCGCGGCATCGCTCTTTGGCCTCTTCGGCTTCCACCTGCGCCTCGCCAAGCTCATCCCCGTGGCCGCCACGCTCGCCATCGCCGCGCTGCTCTGGAGCGTCGTGCGTGAGCGCCTCGGCCGCGTCGCGGCGTTCCTGACGCTCGCCTTCTACCTGTTCGCCTACGAGCTCATCCAGTCATCGACGAACATGAACGGCGTCGAGTTCGCCGCACTCTTCGGCGTGCTGGGCCTGGTCCTCGCGGTCCGCGGTCGGCCCGCGCTCTCGGGCGCAGCACTCGGCCTCGCCATCACGAGCGGCGTCTACGCGGCGGGCATCGCGCTCGGCCTCGTGCTGGTGGCGTGGCTGCGCGACAACCGCACCGGCCTCCGCACGACGCTCGGCCTGGTGGCCACCGGCGGCGGTCTGAACCTGCTGTTCTGGCTCGTGGGCGGCGCCGAGTACGTCGACGGAGTCTACAAGTTCCACCTGCTCAAGGAGGCCAAGCCCATCACGGTCGAGTACCTCAACCTGCTCTACCACCACGCACCCATGGCCGTCGGCGTGTGGCTCGCCCCTGGGCTGCTGGCGTGGCTGCTCTATCGACGCACGCCGCTGCCCGGCTTCGGGACGCTGCCCGAGGAGCGCAAGCGCTCGTTCTTCTCCCCCGCGACGCTCTTGACCGAGCCCGGTCCGGGCCTCGTCAAGCTCTGCTTCCTCATCACCGTCGGCCTGCTCGTGGAGTTCTCCCGGTTTCAGGAGATCTACGACTTCTACTTCGCCCTACTCCTCCCCTTTGGCGCGGTCTGCGCCGGCTTCGCGGTCACCGCCCTCGGCGCGAGCCTCTGGCACGACGCACGGGCGCTCGCCGAGGCGCGTCCGGCCTGGGCCCGCGGCGCCTCGGTGACGGTCGCGTTCTTCGTGGCCTACACGCTCTGGGTCCCGCTCGCCGCGGAGGCCAACTGGGGCTTCTCCAACCCCGGGCGCGTCCGCGAGGACGGCCCCCCGCTCCGCGACAAGCGCGGCCGCCCCAGGCTCCGGCCGTTCACCGGGCCCATCCTGCCGGGCAAAGGCGCCAACCCCGAGTTTCTCCAGGCCGGCGACCTTCGCAGCTACCCGTGGATCGCGCCCGCCGCGTGGCCCTCGGTCACCGGGCCGCTCGTGCGCGCTTTCTTCTGGCGCGATCACCGCCGCTACTTCGACATGGCCCCCGGCTACCGCCACGTGCTGTGGCAGAAGAGCCTGCACGTCTCGATCATGGAGGAGCTGGTGGCCGCCGTACGCGAGGGCTCGACCGCCGACGAGACGCTCGCGGGGAACTCGCTGATTGCCCCCGCGGTCGCGCTCGCCTCCGAGCGCCGCATCGCCGGGGGCTTCGTGGACACCAACGCCAAGCGCTTCAAGACCGGGAACTCGTCCCTGCGCGCCTTCTTCGAGGCCATCTGCAACGACAGCGTGCGCTTCCTGGTCATCGCGCCGTCAGGGTACCTGGATGACTCGCTCGCCCAGAGGGAGCCGACGGTGCGCACCTACTTCGAGCCCGTGTTGCGGCTCGAGGATCCATGGGCCAAGTTCCAGCGCAGCGGCAAGGCGGCATACTGGGTGACGCTGTGGCGCTTGAAGGACCCGTACCGGACGGCCACGCCCCGCTGCGCCTACGTCGAGCCGTCGGCCTCGAAGTGAAGCGGTGAAATTGTGAAACGGTCTGGGACCACGCGCCGTATGAGCGCCCATGCACTCGCGCACCTACCCGAGCGTCCTCGTCGCCGCCGTCGCCCTGTTGGGCGGATGCGGCCACCGATCTACTGCGGGCGTCGATCCGACGCCGCCAGCCACTGCGCGCGCCGCTCGTGGCGAGCCGCCACCCATTGAACCAGGAGCCGTCACCCCCATGTCTGCCACGTCCGCGCGCATCTACACCAAGCCATCGACCGAGGTGCTCAAGCGCACACTGAGCGCGTTGGAGTTCGAGGTCACGCAGAACAACGCGACGGAGCCGCCGTTTCGCAATCGCTTCTGGGACCTGCACGAGGACGGCCTGTTCGTCGACGTCGCCTCCGGCGAGCCGCTGTTCAGCTCACGCGACAAGTTCGACTCGGGCACGGGCTGGCCGAGCTTCACGCGGCCCATCGAGGACGGACGGGTCGCCAAGAAGACCGACGCCTCGCACGGCATGGTGCGCGTCGAGGTCCGCTCCCAGGCCGGCGACTCGCACCTCGGCCATCTCTTCGACGACGGACCCGCCCCGACGGGGCAGCGGTACTGCATCAACTCGGCGTCGCTGCGCTTCATCCCGGTAGCGAAGCTCGAGGCCGAGGGCTACGGCAGCTATCTCCCGCGCTTTGGCAAGGCCGCGCCGCCGCCCCCCCTCGAATCGACGCAGAACGCGTGCGCTTCACCGCCACCGGGCCAGGCTCCGGGCTGCCAGGCCACCTTGGAGACGGTCGTGCTCGCCGGCGGCTGCTTCTGGGGCATGGAGGAGATCCTGCGGGCCGTGCCCGGCGTGCTGGAGACCGAGGTCGGCTACGCCGGTGGCACGACGGCCTCACCAACCTACGAGCAGGTCAAGACGGGCCGAACGGGGCACGCGGAGTCCGTCCGCATCACGTTCGACCCGGCGAAGCTCACGTTCGCCGAGCTGCTCGAGCAGTGGTTCTTTCGGATGCACGACCCCACCACGAAGAACCGGCAGGGCAACGACGTCGGCACGCAGTCCCGGTCGGCCATCTTCGTGACCTCGCCCGCGCAGCGCACCGTGGCCGAGAGCGTCAAGGCCAAGGTCGAGCGCAGCGGCAAGTGGAAGGCGCCGCTCGCGACCGAGATCGTGGACGCCGGGCCCTTCACGCCCGCCGAGGGCTACCACCAGGACTACCTGCAGAAGCATCCGGGCGGCTACACCTGCCACTGGATGCGGGACTAGCCCGACTCAGCTGCGGCGCCCCGCGAGGATCTTCACGAAGCTCTTGGTCTTGAGCTCGTCGACCGTGAGGCCGGCGGCGAGCGCCTCGTCGAGCGTGAGCGCGCCGCAGCTCAGCCCGCGCAGGAAGTAGTTCAGCAGGCCCTGGCCCGTGGCCGCGTCGTCGAAGGTGTCGCCGACGAGGGTTGCCTGCGCGGCCTTCTCGACGAAGTTCTTGAGCCGGTGGGTCGCCGCCTGCAGTCCCTCCAGGAAGAACGCGTACACCGCGGCGTAGCGCGTCGGGAGCTGTGCGGGGTGCAGGTCCCAGCCCTGATAGAACCCGTTGTACAGCGAGTGCCGCGCCTGGTCGTAGTGCAGCTTGCTCGCGGCAAAGATCACGCGGCGGTTCTCCGCCTCCTGCGCCTCGGTGAGCGGGGGCCCGTCGGGGGCGCGGCGGTGCCGGGCGATGGGCATGATGGTCGTCGCGCCATCCGACAGCGCGACGGTCGTGCCCGCGAGCGTGACCTTCATCACGTGCTTGGCGAAGTCGCACGACGGGTGCGTCATGCTCTGGTGCTGCGCGGTGATGGAGCACGAGGCCGTGTAGTCATACGTCCCGAAGTGCGCACCCGAGACGCGGCCATTGCCAGCTCGGACGAAGCGGGGCAGCGCGGCGGCGCCATCGGGAGCCAGGATCGCCTGCGTCGTCTCGACCATGAGCTCGATGCCGAAGGTGCGCGGTGCCAGCCCATGCGCGCGCTCGAGCTGCCCGAGCATGGCGTCGAGCAGCGTGACCTGCTCGGGCACGGTGATCTTCGGCAGCGTCACGACGAACGGCGCCGGGATGCGCCCCTGCGTCTCGCGAATGAGCGCCGTGAGGAACAGGTCCAGCGTCCGGATGCTGCGGTGCTTGAGCTCCTCGGTCAGCGGCTTGACGCGGATGCCGAGGAACGGCGGCAGCGTGCCCGCTTGCTGGCCCCGCGCGACCTCGGCGGCCGACTGGAGCGCGTGCGTGTCCTCCTCCGCTTCGGGTCGGTTGCCGTAGCCGTCCTCGAAGTCGATGCGGAAGTCCTCGACGGCCTCGCTCTGGAGCTTGCTGCGCACCCGCCCGTGCACGGCCTCCGCGAAGCCGCCGAGGCCCAGCACCTCGCCGAGCACCGCGGGGTGGGCGAAGTACTCATCGAAGAACTTGAGGGCGACGCCGCCCATCTTCCGTCCCGTGTCGCCCTTCCAGATATGGGCGCCGCCATAGACGGTATGCACCGGCTGCCGCTCGCCGGTCTCGCCTGGGAAGTCCTTCAAGATGACGTGGTTGGCCGCCTCGAGCGCGAGCCACTCCGTGCGCAGGTCATCGAGGATCAGGGTCGTCGTGCTCATGGGGTGCCTCCTGCGGTCATTGGGCCGCGCGGGCGCGCATCCTAGCTACGGCGTGGTCGATTGCAACGGCGCGCGCCGGTGGACGCGCACGAGCACGACGCGATCGTCGATGACCCACTCGAGCGGTGGGTTCCCGTTCTTCGCGAGTGCCGCCTCCGCGCGCTGGATGCCGTAGCCATAGCGGTTGACGAAGCCGAGCGCCTTCATCGCCTCGGCAACGACGGGGTTGCGATAGCTGCTCCGCTGCGTGAGCGTCTCCGGCGTCACCTCGCCATACAGTCCCCCCGGGCTCTGAATCTCGAGATGATCGGCAAACCAGTAGAACCGGACGGGCGTCGTCGAGCGATAGTCCCGATGCATCACCGCGTTCAAGAGCAGCTCGCGCAGCGCAACCTCCGGATAGTCGGAGACGGAGTCCTCCTGCAACGCGCTGACCGGGACGAGGCCCGTGCGGATATTGCCGCGCACGCGCACGTCGAGCTCGCGTACGACCTGGTGCAGGTCGCCCGATATCTCGGCCTGATCGACGGGTCGCTCCGTCAGGGCCGCGCCCGGCAGGCGCAAGAACTGCACATAGGCGCCGGGGAGGTGATGGCGCGGGCGCTTTCCAAAGAGGAGCACTCCGGCCAGCGTCGGACAGCCCCGCCGCAGATCGAAGAAGCGGAGCGAGGCCAGCTGCTCCTCGATGGTGCGGTGGTTGTCGGCGATGACGTCCGCGGACACGACCCCCTGCCGGTATGCGGCGAACAATCCCAGGGAGAGATCGTCCAGGGTCGCACCGGTCATCGGCAGCGCGTCGACGGTCTGCGCGCTGGCCGTTCGGCGGTCGGTCAGGATGCGCTCCTCCTGCTCGCTCGCGATGGCCTTTCGGGGCCCGACGCGCACGTGGATTCGACCCTTGTAGCGCACCGGCGGCAGATCGGAGGGCGTCACCTCGACGACGGCGACCTCGCCGCCCGGGAGCGCGAACTTCGACACCGCGAGCGCCGGCAGCGGCTGGACGTTGCCGCTCGATCGAATGGCCGCCAGCTGTTGCAGGAGCGTGTCTGTGACGGTGAGCCCCGTCGGGACGCCGCGATCGTTCGCTCCGATGATGAGATAGCCCGGCGCGCGATGCCCGGGCAGGTCGTTGGCGAAGGCGCAGATGGCTTCGGAGAATTTGTCGGTGTCGGAGACGCTCTGCGTGCGCTCGACCCGGTCCGACTCGAGGTCGGCGAGGCAGGCCAGGAGCTCGGAGACCGTGAGCATCGTGGCGGCATCATACATGCGTGGCGCGCGCGTGCGCCATCGGCGGACGGGCGGTCCGACGGCTTGACGGCCTCCGGCCAAAACACGTACGCTGGCCAGCGTGAACGACTTACGTCAGGTCGCGGCCGTCGCGCTTGCGATTGCGACTGCCGCCGTCGCGGGAGTCGCGCACGCGGGCGACCCGCCGCCGCGAGCCCTCCCTGTTGTGGAACCGGAGGTGCTCCGAGAGGCCGCATCGCGCGGTCGACTTGCGGGGGCGGGGCTCGTGTTGATCGTCGGGGGGTCGATGAACCTCCTCGGTTACCCCCTCTTTTCCATCATTGTCGACGAGTCCCGGGTCGTCCTGGGAATCGGCATCGCGCTCGCGGTAACCGAGCTCACGACCGGCGCGTGCCTCTACGGTCTGAATCGGCGCCAATCGGCGGCGTCGCGAAGCAGGACCCTGGAGCTGCCTCCCCGGGCCGACGAGATGCTCACCGACGCGATCTACGACGCGGGCTTCTACGAAGGGATGGGGGCGGTGCTCGTGGCCTATAGCGTGGTCACGTTTGCAGCCGGGATCACCCTCACGACCGTCGATCTGAAATTCGTGGGCGTCCTCGTTCCTGCGGTGTTCGAGCTCACGTTCGGCATCGCCTACCTGGTCACCGGTCGAGTGCGGCGGCATCGCATCATAAGCGACGCCCTCGGCGTCCCGACGGCACTCTCGCGACCGGACGACGCGCGCCGCCTCGAGCTGCGCCCGTCCTTCGGCCTCGGCCCCGACGCGAGTGGTCGGGCGGCCTTTACGACAGGGCTGTCCGGAAGCTTCTGAAAGACAGCGCCGGGCGCCCTGCGGAATGAGCGCAAATGAGAAACACGTGGGGAATCAACGTCTTGGTACATCTGAGGCCCTTCGCCGTGGCGTTCGCCGCGGATGAACCGATGCCCAGAATGGGACGTACCGCACATTGTGTCTCGACCTGCTGGCGGGGTCACGAGCACGAGCACACCGCTCGAAAATCGCTCCCAACTTCCTTGACCCTCCGCGCCCGTGCCCATAGCCTCGCCCTCGTCAACCCACTGACCAGAGAGAGGTCGATCATGCCACTCAGAGACGCCACCGCCCCGGAGCTGCTGGGGCTCATGAACCACCTGACCGTCGCCCAGCGCGCCGTGTTCGAGACCCACACCAAGCTCGCGGTTTGGCTTCCCGACCTCGACGCTGCGAGCGCCACGCTGAGGTCGGCGCCGTCCTTTGCCGAGGTGCAGCCCGAGCCCGACGGGGGCCAGAAGGCCTCGCTCGATCGGCGCGCGGAGGCCTCGATTCGCGTGTTCGGCCACATCATCGAGGCGATGATCGAGCTGTACACCGCCAAAAACGATGCGGAAGGCGTCAGGACGTGGACGACCGCCAAGGCGACGCTTTTCCCGAACGGGCTCGCGTTCCTCCGCGGAACGGTCGCGGGCCAGACGGGCGAGACGGACCGGATGCTGTCGCGCACGACGACCGACGACGACCTGCGCGCGACGCTCGGCGCGGTCGCGTTCCTGGGTTCCCCGCTCACGGACTTCTTCGGCCTCGTCAAGGAGCGCAATGACGCGCTGGCGGGTCGGGTCGGACCCCAGGGCGCCGGAGCCGGCACGGCTACGGCCGGCGCTGCTCGCCGCGCGGCGCTGGGCCTCATCACGGACATCTTGCCGATCGTCGAGCGCGTGCTCACGAACGAGCCGGAGACGCGCGACCGCGTCCTGGCGCCGTTTCGGGCCATCCCGGCGACGTCGGGCGGCGCCGGTCCTCAATAGCGTCTCACGTCGCGGGTCCCCGCAGAGGGACCTCGGGTGATCGCGACCACGCGCGGTGCCTGGACTTGGGCGGCCGGGATGATCGCGACCACGCTCGGCGCCCAGAGTTGGGCAACCTAGATGATCGCGACCTCGCTCGACGCCCAGAGTTGGGCAACCCAGATGAACGCGACCTCGCTCGACGACCAGTTCTGGGCAAGCCCGATGATCGCGACCTCGTTCGCTGCCCGGCGTTGAGCAACCTGGAAGATCGCGACAATGCTTGGCGCCCAGAGTTGGACGTCCCGGAAGGAGGCGAGGCCGGGTCGACCACGCTGACACGGGCCCGACCTCGCGCCAGGTCCTCCCATCCGCAGCGCCGAAGTCGCCAGGTCAACCGCGAGCGGCGGTCTCGGGCAACGCGAAGCGAACCCCGCAGCACGGCGCGCACCGCGCCGCGCGAGGACCGCGAGCGGTGCACGAGACCGTCGCTCGCGGGACGCCCTCCGGCTTCAACCTCTGCACGCCGCGACCCCTGCGCCCCCCGATCGCGTCAAACTTGCCATGCCCGAGGGCCGCTGCTAGGGTCCCGCCTTCGCTCGCTATTGAGCCCATCCCACTGAGGTGAACCATGAAGAAGCTCTCCACCCTCCTCATCGCCACGGGCCTGGTCGTGCTCGGCGGCGGATGTACTCCCGATCCCGAGAAGGTCTGTGACAAGGCCAACGAGCTGGACGAGAAGGCCGACGCCGACAAGCCCAAGGACGAGAAGGCCGATCCCAAGCTCGACGAGATCATCAAGAAGGCCCGCGAGGAGAAGAAGAAGGAGTGCCCCAAGATGATGGGCGCGCTCAAAGAGGTGGACGGCGACGTCTACAAGTGCATGGCGAAGTGCGTCATGGACGCGACCGACCGCAAGGTCATGAAGAAGTGCGACGACACGTGCCCGGGCGCCAAGGAAGCCTTCAAGAAGACGTTCGAGAAGCTCAAGGGCAGCAAGTAGTCCTCGCCTGAGCGCGGACGCAAGGAGTTCCCCATGAAGACGATGACGATGATGGCGGTCACCGCGGCGCTGATGGCGTTCGGGGCCGGCTGCAAGAAGGACGAGCCGGCCGCCGGTGGCGCGGCGGGCGAAAAGGGTGGCGACAAGGGCAAGGCCGAGGCCGGCCTCTCTCCCGAGAAGGTCTGCGGCAAGGCCGAGGAGCTCGAGGACAAGGCGGACGCCGAGAAGGCCAAGGAGGCCGACGCCGACCCGAAGCTCGCGGAGATGAAGAAGAAGTTCAAAGACGAGAAGAAGAAGGAGTGCCCCAAGATGCTGGGCGCGCTCAAGGACGTCGACGCGAAGGTCTATGACTGCATGGCCAAGTGCGTCATGGACGCCGCGGACGCCAAGGTCGTCAAGAAGTGCGACAACACCTGCGAGGGCGCCAAGGAGGCGTTCAAGAAGGTGTTCGAGAAGCTGCACCCGCGTCCAGCAGCGGATGACAAGCCCGCCGACAAGCCGGCTGACAAGCCCGCCGACAAGCCGGCCGACAAGCCGGCCGAGCCGGCACCGGCCAGCAAGTAGCGCTCTCCGCTAGGAGCCCGTTGCGCATGGAACTGCGTAGCGTCGCAGTTGCCCGATCGTGCACGTAGACGTGCTCGTGCTCGTCCACGTGCTCGTGCTCGTGCTCGTGCTCGATTCATCCTACCGACACATGCGCCTGAGCATCGAGCCGATGCGTTCAAGGAGGACTTTCACCTCGTTCGCGTCGCTTTGCGCGGCTGCTCCGAAGATTCGGGCGGCATCGACAATGGCGCCGCATTCCGCCGCGGAGACTCGTGCGATCGCCATGGTGCGCATTCGGTCGGGACCGTTGGGTTTGCCCGAGCCTTCGGCGATGTTGAGCGGCCAGTGAAGGCCGGCGAGACATGAGACCGCTTGAATCGAGCACGAGCACGTGGACGCGCACGAGGACGCTCACGCGGACGCCCGCGTCGAAATCCCCCGGCGGGCACGCCGTGTTGTGGCGCAAGTCCGAGTGGAAGCTCACGCCATGCACTGTTGCGCTACGCGCATCGCGCTCCTAGCTCTGCGCGACGTGGCGCCGCAACGCGGACTGGTGCGCGAGGCTCTTGAGCTACGTCTCACGCGTGATACAGTTCGTCCATGCAAGCCATCACCATCCGAGACCTGCGCAACCGCGGTGGGGACGTGATCAATCGCGTCGCTGCGGGCGAATCGTTGACCGTCACGCGGGACGGTGAGCCCGTCGCCGAGCTGCGTCCCGTCGGGCGTGCGACCCTGGGAGCGCACGTGCTTCTCGAACGATGGAAGCGCTTGCCGAGGGTGGACGTGGATCGCCTTCGCGCAGACATCGACGCCGTGTTCGACGCGTCGTTGTGACACGGCATCGCTTCGGCTTGCTCGACACGAACACGGTCATCGTGCTCTCGCGTCTGACCGACGCGCACGCGCTCCCCGAGGAGCCGCGCATCAGCACCATCACACTCGCTGAGCTCTCCGTTGGCCCGCTCGTCGCCACGAACGACCTCGAACGGGCTCATCGCCAAGCGCACGTCCAGCAAGCGGAGGCCGACTTCGAGCCCTTGCCGTTCGACGCCGCCGCCGCACGCGCGTTTGGCCGAGTCGCAGCGTCCCTGCGACGCTCCGGCCGCAAGACGACGGCGCGCACGTACGACGCGATGATCGCGGCTGTGGCGATCGCAAACGCGCTGCCACTGTTTACCTGCAATCCAAGCGACTATGTCGGCATCGACGAGCTCACGGTCGTCGCAGTGCCGCAGCCGATGGACGGCTAGCTGAGCGCGAGGTGGCGCCGCAACGCAGCCTGCTGCTCGCGCAAGAGCGGCGTGGGCTCCGCGTACACATCCTCGAACAGCGTCTCCAGCTCCGGAGGGCCCACGGCCTCCGCGCGCTGAATCTCGGCCCGGATCCGGGCGTCGTGCTCGGCCTCCAATGCGGCGTCGCGGGCGTCGTCCCACAGGCCCAGGTGGTCCAAGGTGCGTCGAAAGCGCGCGATGGGGTCGCGCTGCTTCCACTGCTCGGTGATGGCCTCGTCGCGGTAGCGCGTGGGATCGTCGGAGGTCGAGTGCGCGCCGATGCGGTAGGTGAGCGCCTCGATGAGGCTCGGACCCTCGCCGCGGCGCGCGCGCTCAACGGCGTGGCGCATGACCTCGGCGCACGCGAGCACGTCGTTGCCGTCGACCGCGAAGCCGGGGAGGCCATAGCCGTGCGCCTTGTGGGCGATGGAGCGGGCGCGCGTCTGCTGGCCGACGCCCGTCGAGATGGCCCACTGGTTGTTCTGGCAGACGAACACGACGGGAGCATGCAGTCTGGCCGCGAACTCGAGCGCGACGTGGAAGTCGGCCTCGCTCGTGCCGCCGTCGCCGATGTAGCCGACGGCCACGCCGCCCGACCGCGTGGTCTTCTGCGCCAGCGCCACGCCGACGGCCTGGGTGAGCTGCGTGGCGATGTTGGACGACAGCGTGACGTAGTTGACGTCGCGATGGCCGTAGTGGCACGGCATCTGGCGGCCCTTCTCGAGGTCGGTGGCGTTGCCGAAGCACTGGTCGACATAGGCCGAGAACGGGTAGCCGCGCAGCAGCGCGACACCGCCCTCGCGCAGCGCCGGGAGGATCCAGTCGCCCGGCGCGAGCACATAGCCCGTGCCGATGACGGCGGCCTCCTGGCCGGTCGCGGCACCATAGAAGCTGATGCGACCCTGGCGCTGGAGCACGATCATCCGCTCGTCGATGGCGCGCAGAAAGCGCATCCAGCGATAGAGGGACACATAGTCTCGGTGCGTCAGCGACGGTGCGCGGCCCGGCGCGATGGCCCCGGTCTCGGGGTCGATGACCGCGTAGCGCTCGGGGTCGACGCCGGGCTGTACTGGAGCGATGCCGGTCAACGCAGCTCCAAGAGCAGGGCCTCGGGCTCCTCCAGCAGCTCGCGCATGCGCTGGACGGCGACCGCGCCGACGTAGCCGTCGACGACGCGGTGATCGAAGGACAGCGAGACGTTCATCTGCGACCGGGGCTCGACCTTGCCGTCGATCCACGCCGGGCGCACGAAGATGCGGTGAATGCCCATGATGGCGACCTCGCCCGGGTTGATGATGGGCGTGGCCAGGATGCCGCCGACCTTGCCGAGCGAGGTGATGGTGAAGGTCGAGCCCTTGATGTCGGCGGGGTCGAGCTTCATGGCGCGCGCCTTGTCGGCGAGGTGCGCGACCTCGGTCGACAGCTCGACGAGGCTCTTCTGATCGGCCTGATGCACGACCGGCACCATGAGCCCGCGGTCGGTGGCCACCGCAACGCCCAGGTTGTAGTAGCGCTTGAGCACGATCTCCTGGGTCGCGTCGTCGAGCGCGGCGTTCAGGTAGGGGTGCTCCTTCAGCATGATGGTGACGGCCTTCAGGATGAACGGCAGAAACGACAGCTCGGCCCCGAGCGCCTGCGCGCGCGGCTTGAGGCGGTCGCGGAGCGCGACGAGGCGGGTCACGTCGACCTCCTCGACGTAGGTGAAGTGCGGCGCGGTGAACGCCGAGCGCACCATGTTCTCGGCGATGACCTTGCGCAGGCCCTTGAGCGCGATGCGCTCTTCGACCTGACCGGCGGCAGGCGCGGCGAGCCGGGTCGCGACGGGGCGCGGCTGTGCCAGCGGCGGCGGCGGGGGGCCCTCCTTGGCGCGCTCGACGTCCTCGCGAGTCACACGGCCATGCTTGCCGCTGCCGCTGACGGCGCGCAGATCGACGCCCAGCTCGCGCGCGACCCGGCGGGTTCCCGGCGTGGCCAGGACCGGGAGGCCCGGCTCTGGAGCGGGCGCGGGCGCGGC
>SXGT01118262.1_pt1 | contig 26082 bp, 24 predicted proteins | sample 3176221 | NCBI WGS metagenome assembly SXGT01 (sample SAMN11356862, study PRJNA531348) | freshwater metagenome | isolation source: freshwater sample F1-120 | place: China: Fuxian Lake, Yuxi | collected 2017-12-25
CTGCCGGTGGTGAAGCACACGCCCGTGCTCGCCGGCGTGTGCGGCACGGACCCGTTCATGATGCCGAAGCTGTTCCTGCGCGAGCTGCGCGAGCTCGGCTACGCGGGCATTCAGAACTTCCCCACGGTCGGACTGATCGAGGGCGAGCTGCGCGCGACGCTCGAGGAGACCGGCATGGGGTACGGTCTCGAGGTCGACTGCGTGCGGCTCGCGCGCGAGATGGACATGCTGACCACGCCCTACGCGTTCAATCCGCAGGAGGCGATCGACATGACCACCGCGGGCGCGGACATCGTGGTCGCTCACATGGGGTGCACGATCGGCGGCACGATCGGCGCGAAGTCCGTGAAGACACTCGAGCGCAGTGTCGGGCTGATCCAGGAAATCGTCGATGCCGCCAAGCGCACGCGCCGCGACGTCATCTGCCTGTGCCACGGCGGCCCGATCGCCATGCCCGAGGACGCGCAGTTCATCATCGACCGCGTCGAGGGCATCGACGGCTTCTACGGCGCGAGCTCGACGGAGCGCCTGCCGACGGAAATCGCGATCAAGGCCCAAATCGAGTCGTTCAAGTCGATCCGCCTGCCCAAGCGTGCCGCGCGCAAGGCCAAGGGCCAGCGCGGCTGAGCGTCACGCGCCGTCGGAGGGCCTTTGCCAATCGAGCACGTGCAGTGAGCCGTGCTCGAAGCGCCAAGCCATCCATTCCGCGGCGCTGGCTCCCCGCGCGAGTCCCAGAGCGATCTTGATCACGCCGGCGTGCGTGACGAGCGCCACGCGCTCATCTTCGCGCGCGGCCCGTTCGTCGAGGAAACCGCGGACGCGCTCGCGCATGTCCGCGACGGATTCGCCGCCGGGTATCCGGTAGTCGAGCGGGTCGGCGGCCCACGCATCGAGCTGCTCGCGCGGCACGTCGTCCCACGCACGCAGCTCCCACGCGCCGAAGTGGAGCTCCGTGAGCCGCGTATCGACGATGGGAGTTGGGTGGAGAAGCCCCGCGAGCCTGGCGCAGCGTCGCAGGGGGCTCGTGAACACCGCCACGTCCTGCGGAAGCTGCGCCCGCAACGAGCGCGCCAGCTCGCCGAGCCCTGCGACTGCCTCGGGAGCGAGCTCGACGTCCGTGCGTCCATAGCAGGTCGACGTCGGCGTGACCGGCCGCGGGTGACGGATCAGATGGACCAGCATAGGCCCAGATAGACAGCGACCTCGGCCAGCTGCTGGGTCGCGCCGAGGCAGTCGCCGGTGTAGCCGCCGAGGTGCTTCAGCAAGTAGCGGCGCGCGTAGAACGTCGTCGCGACGACCAGCGCGAGCGCGATGAGCACCTTCGCGGGCGCCACGCCCATGGCGATCAGCACGCCGAGCGGCGCCACGCCGAACACAGCCGCGCAGGACCACTCGGCCATGCCGAGCTTGCGCGCCAGGGGCTTTGACTTCGCGAGCTCGTCCTCGCGCACGTAGTCGAGCAGGCACAGGAGCGAGGTGGACGCGAGACGCGACAGCGCATGGGCCGCGACAAGCGCAGCCACGAGGCCGTCGAGTTCCAGGCGCGGCAGCAGCTCCTTGAGCGCGACGAACTTCGTCAGCAGGATCATCGTGATCGCGATGGCCCCGAAGCTCCCCACGCGCGAGTCCTTCATGATCTCGAGGATGCGGAGCTTCTCCCAGCCGCCGCCGAAGCCGTCGACGGAGTCGGAGAGCCCGTCCTCGTGGAAGGCGCCAGTCGCGAGCAGCGTCGAGGCCATGCCGAGCAGCACTGCGAGAGTCGCCGGCAACGCCTGTGCAGCGCACCAGGTCACGCCGCCACCAATCAGACCGACGACGATGCCGACGAGCGTGAAGTAGCGCGCGGCGTGGTTCAGCTGCTCGCTCGAGTGCCCGACCCAAGCCGGTACCGGAAGCCGCGTCAGGAAGCGCAGTGCCGCGAAGAAATACTCGACCTCGCGCATCACTGGGATTTTTCCGACACGCCCGCCGACTCGAAGCTCGCCATTTCGCCCAGGATCGCGCAGGCGCTGCGCAGGAACGGAACCGCGAGCGCCGCGCCGGTGCCCTCGCCCAACCGCAGGTCCATGTCGAGCAGCGGCCGCGCCTTGAGGAACTCGAGCTGCAGCCGGTGGCCCTGTTCCTGCGAGCGGTGGGCGAACACGCAGCAGTCGAGCACCGCCGGCGCGAGGGCGTGCGCCACGAGTAGCGCGCTCGTCACGATGAAGCCGTCGACGACGATCGTCATGCGCGCCTCCGCCGCCGCTAGCATTGTGCCCGCGAGCATCGCGATCTCGAAGCCGCCGAAGCGCGTGAGCACTTCGAGCGGTTGCGCGCTTCGATTTGGCCACGCGGCGAGTGCGCGCTCGAGCAGCTCGAGCTTGCGCCGGAGCCCCGCGTCATCGAGACCCGTCCCGCGCCCCGTGCAGCGCTCGAGCGGGACGGACGTGAGGCAGTGCATGAGCAGCGCCGCCGATGCGGTGTTGCCGATGCCCATCTCGCCGAGCCCGAGCACGTTGCAGCCTTGCTCGTGCAGCTTGCGCACGACTGCGCGCCCGTGCTCCATCGCTCGCGAGCATTGCTCCGGCGTCATCGCCGCCCCGTCGAGATAGCTCGCCGTCCCGTGCGCGACTTTCGCATCGAGCAAGCGCTCGCGCGGCCCAAACTCGTGATTCACGCCCACGTCCGCGACGACGAGCGAGAGCCCAGCCTGCCGCGCAAGCACGTTGATGGCCGCTCCGCCAGCGAGGAAGTTCTCGACCATCTGCCAGGTGACGTCCTGCGGGAAGGCCGAGACGCCGTGGCGCGCGGCGCCGTGGTCGCCGGCGCACACGAGGATGTGCGGATGGGAGACTTGGGGTCGCAGCGTCCCCTGCACCAGCCCGAGCTGCACGGCGAGCCCTTCGAGCAGGCCGAGGGCGCCGAGGGGCTTGGTCTTGCCGTCGATGGCGCGCTGCAGGGCGGGCTGCAGGGCGCGGTCGAGAGGACGAACGTTGCTGGCGAATTGGCTGCTCATGGCTTGGCGGCGGAGCATACGAATGTGTGCGCGCGACGAGCAGTGGCACGGGTTCGCGGCGGGCTGCTGGAATCGTCTATCTGGGGTCTGCACCCTGCCCTGAAGCGCCTGCAAGCGGCAAGATAGAGCGCCCGCTGAAGCTGCCCGAAACTCGGGAGGCTGTGGCGGGTTCCGGAGACACCATGGACCCCCGCATCACGTTGCTCGCCGCCCTCGCTCTGTCTGCCTCGCTGGCTACCGCTCGCGTCCAAGGTGAGGCACCGGGATCCGCCCAGGAGCAAGCCGCGCCCGAGGTCGAGCGCATCTGGAACGCGCGCAATGTCGAGCACCTCTACAACCGCGCCGGCTTCGGCGCGCGCCCGGCGGAGGTCGAGTACGCGCTGCGCCAGCGACCGGTCGCGTTCGCGAAGCAGTTGCTCGAGGGCTTCGCGACGCCGAGCGACCCGCTCTTCATCGACATCCCCGCGATGCCTGAGCGACGCGACTTCGAGGACCGCGACGAGTTCGACAAGGCGCAAAATCGCTTCCGTGCGGAGGAGCGTCGGGTGCTGACGAGCTTCGCCGGCTGGTGGATCGACCAGATGATCGAGGCGAAGCACCCGCTGCAGGAGCGCATGGTGCTCTTTTGGCACGGCTACTTCACGAGCTCCACGCGCGACGTGAAGCGCACGGCCGCGATGGTGGCGCAGAACGAACTCTTCCGCCGCCACGCGCTCGGCAACTTCTCGGAACTCTTGCACGCGATCGTGCGCGACCCGGCGATGCTCGAGTACCTCGACAACAACGAGAATCGCAAGGGCCGCCCCAACGAGAACCTCGCGCGTGAACTGATGGAGCTCTTCACGCTCGGCGAGAGCAACTACACGGAAATCGACATCAAGGAAGGCGCGCGCGCGCTCACGGGCTGGCGCACGAGCGACGACAAGACGGGCAGCTACTTCCAGCCGCGCAACCACGACGACGGCGAGAAGACGATTCTCGGCAAGACCGCGCGCTTCGATGCCGATGGCTTCGTCGACCTGCTGCTCGTGCAGCCCGCCTGCTCGCGCTGGGTCGCGCGGAAGCTGATCGTGCACTTCGAAGGTGCCGAACCCGACGAGGCACGCCTCGCCGAGTACGCGAGCTTCCTCGTGGAGAAGCGCTGGGAGCTCAAGCCGCTCCTGATGAAGCTCTTCCTCGATCCGCGCTTCTACCGCGACGAAGTACGGGCCGAGCGCATCAGCTCGCCGGTCGAGTACCTCGTCGGCGCGACGCGCCGGCTCGGCATCACGGTTCCGCCGCAGATCCTCTGGCTTGGCGCCGGCCAGCTCGGCCAGCGCCTGTTCGACCCGCCGTCGGTGAAGGGCTGGGAAGGCGGCGAGACCTGGATCACGACCTCGACCCTGCTCGGCCGCGGCAACATGGCCGGCATGCTGATCGGCGTCGTCAAGCTCGAAGACGTGCTGCGCGCGGATCCGCTCGAAGTAGAGTCCGAGGACTCGATGATGGGCGGGGACATGATGGGCGGCGACGCCATGTCCGGCGCGGACGCGAAGGGCTCGAAGCAGGCCGGCAAGCGCAAGGTCGACCTAGGGCCTGAGATGACGGGCCTGCAGCGCATGACGAACGAGATGTACTTCCCGCGCATCAACCTCACGGCGCGCATGCAGCGCGCCAAGGTCGCGGGCGACATGCAGATCGTGGACACGCTCGCGGACGAGCTCCTACCCGTGCCGCTGAGCGAGCCGAGCCGCGCCGCGCTGCTCCTCGTCCTGCGCGCGGAGCGCAGCGTGCTGTCGCTCGAGGACGGCCGCCTTTTCTCCGCCGGCGTCAAGAGCGAGGAAATCCTGCGCCGCCTCGCGCACCTGATCCTCTCGCTCCCCGAAGCTCAGCTAGGTTGAGAGGAACTGCCACCATGAGCCTCTCGCAACTCGATCGCCGCACGCTGCTCGCCGCCGCCGGTCTCGCCGGCGTGACGGTGCTCTCCACGCGGGCCCACGGCGCCGTGAAGGTCTGGCCGGGTCTCGATCCCGACGGCGAGGGCCGCACTCTGGTGCTGCTGCAGCTCTCGGGCGGCAACGATGGCCTCGATACGGTCGTGCCTTTTGGCGACGACGCCTACCGTCGCGCGCGACCGACGCTCGGCCTCAAGAAGGGCGAGACGCTGCCGCTCGATGACTACCGCGGCTTGCACGGCGCGCTGAAGCAAGTACGCAAGCACTATGACGCCGGCCGCGTGGCGCTCGTCGAGGGCGTCGGCTACCCCGAGCCGATTCGCTCGCACTTCCGCTCCTACGACGTGTGGCACACCGCCGACATCCGTGGCCGCGACGCCGGCGACGGCTGGGTGGGGCGGCTGTGCGACGCCGCGTTCAAGGACGAGCAGAACCCGAACCTCGTGGTGCACATCGGCGCCAACGTCCCGTACGCGCTGCACTCCACGAGCCATCCGCCGGCGAGCTTCGTCAATCCGCGCTCCTATCGCTGGGCGGGCGGCGAGTCCGAGACCGAGGCCTACGAGAAGGCCGGCGGCATGGAGCCCGAGCGCGAGGACAGGAAGCCGAAGAAGCGCGAGGACGAGTCGAGCCTCGACTTCCTGCGGCGCGTGCTCGCCGACGGGCAATCCTCGTCGGAGCAGGTGCGTCGCGCCGTCGCTGCCTACCGCACGCCGATCGAGTATCCGGGCAACGATGCGCTTGCGCAGTCGCTGGCGGACGTCGCGGCGCTCGTGAACGGCGGCATCGGCTCGCGCGTGATCTCCGTCGAGCTGGGCGGCTTCGACACGCACACCGACGAGCGCAACCGCCACGACCAGCTGATGCGCAGCCTCGACTCCGCGCTCGGGCCGTTCCTCGACGACCTCGGGCGCAGCGCGGCCGGGCGCCGCACGGTGGTGCTCATGTTCTCCGAGTTCGGCCGCAGAGTCGCGGAGAATGGCGCGCGTGGCACGGACCATGGAGTCGCGGGACCGATGTTCGCCTTCGGCCATGGCCTGAAGGGTGGCCTGTACGGCAAGCATCCTTCGCTCGAGAAGCTCGACGACGGCGACCTCATTCACACGACCGACTTCCGCTCGGTCTACGCGACCGCCACCGCGCACTGCTTCGGCGTGAAGCCCGAGAAGGTCCTCGGCGCCAAGTACCCGCTGCTCGCCTTCGCGTGAATCGCGCCAAAGAGCACAGCTAACTCGACTTGCACGCACGCGGAACGCGCGCGACGCTGATTTTGGTCTGCTGCTCTTCTCCGTGTTCCTCACCGAGTGCGAGGGCTTCTTCGTCATCAAGTTCGGGCAGTGGTGGAGATTCAGCCGGCTCTGGGCAAGAGATCCGAGTGCACGGAAGTTCCTCGACTCGCTCCCGCGAGATCCGCTGGATCGCTCCTCCGCGATCATCCATGCCGCGCTCGGATTTCCCCTCGCTCGCGTGGCCTGCCGCAGCCCCGTCGCTCCGCGCGCACATGTGGCTCACCGCGGAGCCCGGCCTCGCCATGCTGAGCGCGAGCTGCGCCGAGCCGCTTTTCCCGTTCGCACCCGCCGTGTTGTGTCTCGGTCACGTGCCTTGCATCGCGGGGCCAGCGTTGGCGCACGGATCCGTGCGGCCATCGGGAACGAGCCGAGGAGCGGTGCGGTAGGCTGCGCGCGATGGAAGTGGATGTCTCGAAGCTCGCGCCAGGGGCGGCGTATCGCCTGTTGATCGCGTGCCTCGTGCCGCGGCCGATCGCGTGGGTCAGCACGCTCTCGCCGCGCGGGGTGGCGAACCTGGCGCCGTTCTCGTTCTTTGGCGGCGTGACTTCGGACCCGCCGATCGTGCTGGTGAGCGTCGGGAGACGGCGCGATGGTTCGCGCAAGGACACGGCGGCGAACTTGCTCGCGCTCGGCGAGGCGGTGGTGCACATCCCGGACCGCGACCGCGCGCTCGCGATGGTGCAGTCGAGCGCCGAGCTGCCGCCGGACACCGACGAGTTCGAGTTCGCCGCGCTGGCGAAGCTGCCGGCCACGCGAGTTCGCCCGCCGCGGGTGGCCGCTGCGCCGATCGCGCTCGAGTGCGTGGTCGAGCGTCACATGGAGGTCGGTCACGGTCCCGTGGACGCATTCCTGCTGCGCATCGAGCACGCGCACCTCGCGGACGAGCTCCTCGTCGACGGGCTTCCCGATCCCGCGCGCCTGCGCGCCGTCGGCCGCCTCGGCGGCGATCGCTACTGCGACACGTCGAGCACGTTCGACCTGCCCCGTCCCCCGCGCCCTGCGCGCTAGAGACCAAGCGAGAGTTCCATGAGCGAAGCGAACACCCCCGCCGTCGGCACTGTCGGCTGGAAGGACCTGACCGTGGAGAACGCCGAGAGCGTGCGCGACTTCTACATGGCCGTCGCGGGCTGGACGGCACAGCCGATCGACATGGGGGGCTACGACGACTACGTGATGCTCCCGCCCGGTGGTGGCGAGCCCGTCGGCGGTATCTGCCACCGGCGCGGCGCGAACACCGACGTGCCATCCCAGTGGCTCCTGTACATCGTGGTCGCCGACCTCGAGGCCGCGCTCGTGCAGGTTGCCCAGCGCGGGGGCAGGGTGCTCACCGCGCCGCGCGCCGCGGGCGGGGGCCGGTTCGCGGTGATCTCCGACTCTGGTGGGGCCGTGAGCGCGCTGTACCAGTCGGGCAGCTGAGGCGCGTTGTCGGTCTCGACGGCGCGCGCTATGCTCGCGATCTCAATCTCGCTGCCACGTGTTTCGTCGCAATCTTCCCAAAGAGACCACCATGCGCCGTCTCGTACTCGCTCTCGCGTTCCTGACTGTTCCTCTGGCCACTTCGGTTCGCGCCCAGGGCTACTTCGAGGCCCGCAACTCCGCCATGGGCGGTACTGGCGTCGCTTCGTCGCGCTACAAGGCGGCCGCCTTCGCCAACCCGGCGCTGCTCACGCGCTTTGGCGAGAGCGATGACTTCGGGGTGCTGCTTCCGACCGTGGGTGTCTTCGCCGACGACGAGACTGGGCTTGCCGAAGACCTCGACGACTTCACCGAGGAGTTCGATCGCCTCGACGCCGCGCTCGCGAGCGGCTCCATCACCCAGAGTGACCTCGACTCCCTCGCCGCCAGCCTCGGCGCCCTCGACGGACGAGAGCTGACCGCCGACGCGGGTTTTGGCTTGGCCATTTCGATGCCTTCCGATCGCTTCGCGTGGTCGCTGCACCTGCGCTCCTATGTCGACGTGACGACTTTCGCCGACATCGACCCGGCCGACATCACCGCGATCGAGGGCGCCATCGCCAATCCGAGCCTCCCGACGCTGGGCTCCGAAGGTCGCGCGCTCGGTCTCGCGACCTCGGAAGTCGGCTTCTCGATGGCGCGCGAGTTCGAGGTCGGCGGCAAGAAGCTCTCGATCGGCGTGACCCCGAAGTACCAGCGCGTCGCTTCGATCAACTACGGCATCAATATCGACTCGTACGACGATGAGGACTTCGACGCCGACGAGTACATGCAGGACGAGGGCAGCTTCAACTTCGATGTTGGCGCGTCCTTCGAGCCGGGCGCCGGCTTCCTCTTCGGCCTCGTGGTGCACGATGCGCTTTCCTACGAGTACGATTCAGTGGTCACGCTGGGAGAGTCCTTCACCTACAAGATCGGTCCGGTCGCCACGGCTGGCGTGTCGTGGACGAACGACTGGTTCACGCTGGCTGCAGACGTCGACCTGAACGCGCGCGAGCGGGTGGACGAAGGACCGGCCGGCATCGGCGGCGTCGCGCTCTCGGACGACACGCAGACTTGGCACGTCGGTGGCGAGTTCGACCTCGCTCGGTGGTTCCAGCTGCGCGCGGGCTACCGCGGAGATCTCGAGAACACGCTCGAAGACGCGATCACCGCCGGCTTCGGCCTCTCGCCGTGGGACGTGTTCCACATCGAGGTCGCGGGCATCTACGTCGACGAGGACAGCCTCGGCGCGGTCGCCCAGCTCTCGTTCACGTTCTAGGCCGCGGCTCGCGGGAGCGAGCCGGACATGTGAAGGCGCGTCGGGGAGTCCGCTCCTCGCGCGCCTTCAGGCTGCCCTGAGCAGTGAGTGCAGGCGCAGCAGCGCTGCGCGGTCGGGCTCGAGTTCGAGCACCGGGTAGGCGTCGATGAAGCTCGACCAGCGGGCGGCGGCCCAGCGCGGGGAGAGCCGCAAGTCGAGGCGCTCGGGCGGCGTGCGGAACCCGTAGGTCCACTCGATCACTTCCTCGTCGCCGAGGATCCAGCGCCCGGGCAGGTGCAGGTCGACCACGTCGGCGGGGCGCGAGATGCCGATGTCGTCGAGCACCTCGCGGCGGATGGCGGTCTCGAGCTTCTCCCCGAAGCCGATCGGGCCCTGAATCGGGCCCCAGCAGCTCTCCGAGATCGCGCCGCGCAGCAGCAGGTAGTCCGGCTGCGTCTCGCGGAAGCGGTAGACGAAGATCTTGATGCGGTGCACCAGCTCGGTCATGGTCGGGGCCGACGGTTTGGAGCCGAGGTCGGTCGGGGAGCGAACGCGCCGCGGGGCGCGAGCCCCGGGATGCCAAGGTGATCGACCGCGGGCGGTCGCGACTGAAATGCAAGTTCCTGAAGGATCGGGTGGTCTGCCGGGGCTGCCTTCGCGGCCGGTGGGCGCGGTGGAAAGTCCTGCGCGGGTCGCGCAACGGCTGGAGAGCCTCGTGGACTGGGAGCGCCGCAAGCGCGCGGCGATGCGCGTCTCGACGGACCCGGCGCGGGCGCTCCTCGCGCGGCTTGGCCAGCCCCAGTCGGGGCTGCGCGTGGTGCACGTCACCGGCAGCAAAGGCAAGGGCAGCACCTCGGCGCTGGTGGCCGCGGGCCTCTCTCGCGCCGGCCTGTGCGTCGGGCGCTACGCCTCGCCACACGTCGAGCGCCTGAACGAGCGCGTCGTGATCGACGGAACTGAGGTTTCCGACGAACTGCTCTACGCGGCGCTCGGCCACGCCCTCGATGCGCGCGAGGCTCTCGTAGCCGAGCGGCCCGACGTCGATCCCACGTGGTTCGACGTGATGACTGCGGCCGCGATGCTGTGCTTTCGCTGGGGAAACGTCGCATGGGTTGTCGCCGAGGTCGGTCTCGGCGGGCGCCTCGACTCGACCAACGTGCTCGATGGGGAGGTGTGCGTGATCACCAACATCGAGCTCGAGCACGTGGCGGTACTCGGCGACACGCACGCCGCGATCGCCACGGAGAAGGCCGGGATCCTCAAGCTCGGCTCGACGCTCGTCACGGGCGTGCCCAGCGGGAGCGAGGCGGATCGCGCGATCGCGGCGCGCGCAGCGGAGCTTGCCGTACCGGTTCGGCGGCCACTCGAAGCCGCCGGGCGCAACGAGCCCGATACGGTCGCGGGGCGCAACGCCTGCGTCGCTCGCGCGGTGCTGAACGAGCTCGGAGCGCGCGGTGTGACGGCTCGCGATGGAATGCCGCTCAGCGGTGAGGTGCTCGACTCGGCCACGGCGACGGGGGCAGTCCTGCCGGGGCGTCAGGAGCGCTTTTGGGTGGGAGGGGTGCCAGCGGTGCTCGACGGGGCCCACACCCCCGCCAGCGTGGCCGCGGCCCTGTCCGACCTCCGGCGGGACGCGTACCTCGGCGCGCGGCCGGTGGTCGTGCTCGGTCTCGCCCGTGACAAGGACCTCGACGGGATCCTCAAGCACCTCGCCCCCGCGGTCGAAAGAATGGTCAGCACGTCCGTGGGAACCGACCTGCACCGCACCGCCGCGGAGATCGCGGCGGCGGCGGCGGCAGTCGGTGTGGTGGTCGAGTCGGCCACCCCTCCGCGGGCGGCGCTCGAGCTGGCCCTGGGCTACGCCCGCGAACGCGGCGCGTGGGTCCTCGTCATCGGCTCGCTCTACCTCGCAGGAGCCCTTCGACCCGACCTCAGGCAGGCCCGATCGTGACCACAAGGACCATCGTCTCGGACCTCTTCCTCACGGACTCGTTCCTCATCAAGGGCGAGGTCGAGCGGAAGCATGCCCGCCTCTCGCAGGTCCTCGATGAGCACCGCAAGTTCTTCATCAAGGTGCGCAACGCCACGCTCGTGGATCTCAACACCTGCGACCGCATCCAGACCCCGCTCCTGCACGTCAACACCGACGAGATCCTCGTCGCCCACGAGTTCCTCGATCAGGCCGGCGACGCTCAGCTCGCTGCGCTCCACCGCGACCACAAGCTCGTCAAGGTGCGCGTGTTCTTCACCGGGCACCTCAACGTCGAGGTCGGTGGCGAGTGCCGCCCCGGCGCCTACGAGGCCGACGATCGGATGACGCGGCGCTTCTTCGTGATGCGCAACCCGCAAGTGCGCGGGTTCAACGCCAAGGAAGACTCGGACCTCAAGCTGCTGTTCAAGCTGCCCTACGTGATCGTCAACAAGGCGCGACTTTCGTACGTCTACGACTTCAACGAGTAGCGCGAGCGAGCCATCGCGCGGCACAATCCCGGCGCGATGTCGTCACTCGCAAGCTCTCGCGCCCCGCACTGGATCGTGGTGCTCGTCTCCGCCGCGTGCCTTGCGGGTCTCGTGGCGGTGCGGCTCGTCCTCACCCCGGATCCCGATGGTATCGGCACACACGAGCAGCTCGGACTCCTGCCATGCTCCGTTCCGCGCTGGTTCGGGATCCCCTGCCCGGGCTGCGGAGTGACCACCTCGGTGACGTGGTTCGTGCAGGGAGCGCCTCTGCGCTCGCTCGCGACACAGCCGCTCGGCTTCGCGCTCGCGCTCGCCGGCTCGCTGGCGCTGCCGCTCGCGTTGCTCGCGACCGTGCTCGGCGTCGATCTCGGCGAGCATATGGCTCGAGTGCCCTGGAGCCGGCTCGTGCTGCCAGCGCTCGCGTTCATCGCGCTGTGCTGGGTCTACAAGATCGTCGCGATGGCCTGAGTCACTCGCCTTCCTCGTCGGGAGGCGGCTCGCCTTCCTCGTCGCCGGTGGGTCGCACGGCGCGCAGCTCGTCGAGCAGGTCGATGTAGCTCGCGAAGCGCGAGGACGCGATGTCGCCACGCTCGACCGCATCGAACGCCGCGCAGCCCGGCTCGTGGTCGTGCGAGCAGTCGGGGAAGCGACAGGCACCTTGGTGGCGCGCGAACTCCGGGAACATCCCGCGCAGCGCGGCGGCGTCGGCCTTGTGCAGGCGGAAGGTGCGGATGCCCGGCGTGTCGGCGACATAGCCGCCGAAATCGAGGCGGTGCAGCTGGGAGAACGAGGTGGTGTGCTTGCCGCCGTCCCAGAACTTGCTGATCTTGCCGACCTTGAGCTTGAGGCCCGGCTGCAGCGCATTGAGCAGGCTCGACTTGCCGACGCCCGATGCGCCGTAGAGCGCGGTGACCCTGTCGCGCAGCCGCTCGCGCAGCTCCTCGACACCGGCACCCGTGGTCACGCTCGTGCGCACGACGTCGACGCCGATGTCCTCGTACGTGCGCGCGATCGCCGCCGTGTCGTCCTTGCGGTCGAGGTCGACCTTGTTCAGCACCAGCAGCGCGGGCACGTCGTACCAGAACGCGGCGCCGAGGATGCGGTCGGTGCGATTCGAGGAGAACTTGGGCTTCTCGATCGAGGCCACGATGCACAGCTGGTCGACGTTGGCGATCAGCACTTGCTCGCGCGGGTCGTGGCTCGAGGCCGTACGACCGAGGCGGTTGCGGCGCGGAAGCACCTCGTCGAGGCTCGCCGGCACGCTGGCCGTGTCGACGCGCACGAAATCCCCGACGGCGACCGGGTTCTTCTGCTCGGTCCGCTCCTCGAACAGCTTCCCGCGCGGCACGCAAGTCACGACGCGACCGTCGATCTCGACGTGGCACACCTTGGCGTCAGTGCGCACCACCCGTCCGGTCACTTGCGTCGCTTCACTCATGCAGGGCCGCTCATGCTAGAACATCGGCTGCCCATGACGCGCAGGGAAGTGCTCCGTTCGACTTCGAATCCCGCCGTGGCACTCGTTCGTAGCGCGCTGGCGGGTCGCGAGAAGGGCCTGCTCGTACTCGAGGGCGAGCGGCTGATCGACGACGCCTTGCGCGCGGGCTGCGAGTTCGAGTTCGCTCTCGTGGCGGAGACACGCGCCGACCAGGCACAGGCCTTGGAGCAACGCGGCGTCGACGTGCGCGTCGCGGACGACGGCCTGCTCGAGCGCCTGAGCTCGCTCGCGACGAGCCAAGGCGTGATCGCGCTCGCGCGCACGCCGCGGCTCGCGACGCTCGCGGCTCCGCACCTCGGACCGAAAGCGCTCGTCCTCGTGGTGGCCGGCGTGTCCGATCCCGGCAATCTCGGTGCGCTGGCGCGCAGCGCGGAGGCGGCGGGCGCCGAGGCACTCGCGATCGTTCGCGGAGGAGCGAGTCCGTGGAATCCAAAGGCAATGCGCGGCTCGATGGGCAGCCTCTTGCGCTTGCCCGTGGTGCCATTCGAGGATGCGGCGAGCGCTGCGCGCGAGCTCGGCGAGCATGGCTTCCGGCAGGTGCGCGCGGCCACGCGCGGTGGCGCCTCGCCCTCGGACTTCGATTGGACGGGCCGTGTCGCGCTGTGGGTCGGCTCGGAGACGGGTACGCTGCCCGAGGCCGGTTCGCACTTCGAGGGCGTGACGATCCCGATGCGCGGGAGCGTCGAGTCGCTCAACGTCACGGTCGCGGCGTCGCTGCTCCTGTTCGCGGCGGGACGTTCCGAGGAGCCGCGCGCGTGAGCGACGAGCTCTTCGACGCGCCGGAACGCGAAGAACGCCCGGAGTCGCGCAGCGTGGGTCCGCTTGCCGAGCGCATGCGCCCGCGCACGCTCGAGGAGGTCGCTGGACAGGCTCACTTGCTCGGCTCCGACAAGCTGCTCGCGCGGCTGTTCGAGGGCGAGCTCTCTCAGAGCCTGATCCTGTGGGGGCCTCCGGGTGTCGGCAAGACGACTCTCGCGCGCTTGCTCGCGTCGCGCTCGATGCTGCGCTTCGTGCCGTTCTCCGCGGTGCTCTCGGGCATCAAGGAAGTACGCGAGGTGATGAACGAGGCGGCCGCGACACGCAAGCGCAGCAGCGTGCGCACGCTGCTCTTCGTCGACGAGATTCATCGCTGCAACAAGGCCCAGCAGGACGCCTTCCTTCCATTCGTCGAGGCCGGCGACATCGTGCTGATCGGTGCGACGACCGAGAACCCCTCGTTCGAGCTCAACGGCGCGCTCCTGTCACGGGCGCGCGTGCTCGTGCTGCAGCCCCTCGCCCCGCAGGAGCTCGTGACGCTGCTCGTGCGCGCTCTCGACGACGCACGTGGCCTTGGAGGTCGCGTGGGCGCGAGCCGTGAGCTGCTGCTGCGGATCGCGCACGCCTCCGATGGCGATGCGCGGCGCGCGCTGAACCTGCTCGAGACGGCGGCGACGCTCGTGCGCGACGGAGGTGAGCTGGACGAGCCCACGCTCGTGCAGGCCCTGCAGCGCAAGACGCTCGCGTACGACAAGTCGGGCGAAGAGCACTACAACCTTGCCTCCGCGCTGCACAAGTCGATTCGCAACAGCGACGACAGCGCCGCGACCTACTGGATCACGCGCATGCTGGAGGCCGGCGAGGACCGCGACTTCCTCGCGCGGCGCCTGATCCGCATCGCGGTCGAGGACATCGGGCTCGCCGATGTCTTTGCCTTGCGCATCGCTCTCGACGGAGCGGATGCGTGGAGTCGGCTGGGGTCTCCGGAGGGCGAGCTAGCGCTCGTGCAAGCTGCCGTGTATCTCGCTCGCGCGAAGAAGTCGAACGCGGTCTACAAGGCCTACGACGCGGCGTGCGAGGACGTACAGCGCACCGCGGCCGACCCCGTGCCGCTGCACCTGCGCAATGCGCCCACGCGGCTCATGAAGGAAGCCGGCTACGGCGAGGGCTATCGCTACGTGCACGACGATGCCGCCGCGAAGGACGAGATGAAGTGCATGCCGCCCTCGCTCGGCGAGCGGCGTTACTTCCGCAAGTGAACCGAGCGCAGCGAGCGCTCGGTCATTGCATCTTCCAGGCGAGCTCCATCAGGACCTCGACCTCGACCTCGGCCGAGTGCTCGCCGCCCTGCTCGTCGGCGAAAGCGGCTTCGAGGCTGGCGAGAAGCTCCACATCGCTTTCCAGCGCGAAGGAGTGCGCGTGTCCGGCTCCGAGGTCCCAGAGCAGCGTGCCTTTGCCGCGGACCTGCAGCTTCCCCGTCGCCGTGCGTACGTCGAGGGCGAGGTCCCCGAGTCCGCTCTCGACGTCGAGCGCCTGCCGCAGGGCGTCGCGCAGGTCGAGCTCGCCGTCGCTCTCGAGCGTGAGCTTCACTTCGGCGAGCCTGCGGCCGTCCTGCTCGCGCGCGCCGACGTACTCGCACCGCGCCCGGAAGCCCGCGAGCAGTCCGTCGAGCAACGGAGCGAGCTCCTTCGCCGATTGCGCGAGTCCTCCTTCGCCGCCGGCGGCCGCACCGAGCGTGGCGACGTCGTAGCCGAAGAGCAGCGCGGGCACGAGCGCGCGCGGTTCGAGCTCCCAAGTCGCCCCGGGCTCCAGCTCGCGCTCCGGGAGCAAAGAGCGCAGGTGCAGGTCGGCCGACAGGAAGTCGAGCTTCGACCCGTCACCGTCGCCGTCCTTGAAGGCGAGCACGTACGCACTCTGCGACTTGCTCCACTCGAACACGATCGTCTCGCCGTCGACGCCGAAGAGATCGGTGCTCGCGCCCTTCGTGTCGGCCATCTCGAAGCTCGAGCCCGAGCCGACATAGCGACGCTCGAAGCGCACGGGCCGACCCTCGCGCGTCTCGAGAAAGCGATCTGCGAGCTCGAGCTCGAGCGCGAGCTTGCCCGCGAGCTCATCGAGCGGCAGTTGCGCACTCAAGTCCTGGCCATCGACCGTGATCGACATGTCGCCGATGCCGAGCGCGGCCGTGAGCGCGCACTTCATCGCCGACTCGGAACCGTCCGCGGGCGCGAAGCGCAGCTCGTCCGCGCGCGGTGCAGCGAAGCACAGGGCGATCGACGCGAGGATCGTGGACGCGGACAGGGCGCTCGGCATGGCGAAGACTCCGGTGGGGCCTCCAAGAGCCTAGCAGGCGCGCTCGCGCACGCTTCAGCCCGCCACGTCGGTCGCGGCAGTGAGGCGCCGGGCGAGGCCCGACACGCGCGCGCTCGGCTCCGCATTGTCGATCGCCATCGAGAGGGCGCGCTCGGATCCCACGAGCACGAGCAACTTCTTCGCCCGAGTCACCGCGGTGTAGAGCAGGTTGCGTTGCAGCATCAGGAAGTGCTGCGAGACGAGCGGGATCACGACCACGTCGTACTCGCTGCCCTGCGAGCGGTGCACGGTGATCGCGAAGGCGCTCTGGAGGGCCGAGAGCTCGTCGGGCGCGTACAGCACCTTTTTCTCCGGGAACTTGACGGTCACGCCGTCCTCGTCGACCGCGACGATGCGCCCCATATCGCCGTTGAAGACTTCCTTGTCGTAGTCGTTGCGCGTCTGGATCACGCGGTCGCCGATGCGCCAAGCGCGAGTCCCGAGCCGGTACTCCTCGACGTTCGCGCCCAGCGCCGCACGCAGCCGCTCGTTCAGTGCATCGACGCCGCAGTCGCCCTTGTACATCGGTGCGAGCACCTGCACGCTCGACGACCAGTCGAAGCCGAAGCTGCGCGGGATGCGCTCGGTCACGACCTCGATCACGCGATCGGCGCAGCTGCGCGGGTCGTCGGCCGGGAAGAAGTAGAAGTCCGCGGCACGATGGCCGCGCTCCGGCAGCTGCGGCATCTCACCCGCGAGGATGCGGTGCGCGTTGGCGACGATCAGGCTTCCGCGTCCCTGACGGTGGATTTGCGTCAGCCGGAACGTGGCCACTCGCTTGGACGCGATCAGGTCGACGAGCACGTTGCCGGGCGCGACGGACGGCAGCTGGTCGGGGTCGCCGACGAGCACGACGCGCGTGAGCGGCGCGATGGCCTTGAACAGGTGGTGCGCGATCACGACGTCGAGCATCGACATCTCGTCGATCACGAGCAGGTCGCACTTCAGCGGGTTCTTCGCGTCGTGCGCAAAGCCGCCCGTCGCGGGGTCGTAGTGCAGCAGGCGGTGCACCGTCGAGGCCTGCCGTCCCGTCGCTTCCGACAGGCGCTTCGCTGCGCGGCCGGTGGGGGACGCGAGCAGCACGCGCGCGCCGGCGGCTTCCGCGAGCGCGACGACGCTGCGCACGATCGTGGTCTTGCCGACGCCGGGGCCGCCGGTGAGCAGGCCCAGGCCCGTGGCGAGCAATCCGAGCACGGCCCGGCGCTGGTCGGGATCGAGCTCGAGGCCACTCTGACGCTCGAAGCGCGCGAGCTCGACTTCGGTGGCGAGGGCCGGCACCTCCGGTCCCTCGACGCAGCGCAGCACGTTGTTTGCGAGGCCCCGCTCGCTCGCCGCGAGGTGCGGCAGGTAGAGCGCGCGCTCGCCGGGCCCGACCTCGCCATCGATCTTGATCTCGTCGCTCTCGCGCAGCTCGCCCAGCGCGCACTCGAAGCGCGTATCGTCGATGTCGAGCTGCAACAGGTCGCGCGCGTTCTCGCGCAGGCGGCGCTCGCCGAGCAGCGTGTGCCCGTCTTCGGCCGCCGTGCGCAGCGCGTGCAGCAGAGCCGCGCGCGTGCGCTCGGGGCCGTCGGGCGCGAAGCCCAGCTCGCGTGCGATGCGATCGGCGATGGTGAAGCCGATGCCGCTCACCGCGCCGGCGAGTCGGTACGGGTTGGCGCGCACAAGTGCCTCTGCATCGGCGCCGAGCTTGCGCAGCACGGCCGCCGACTGGCGCGGCCCGAGCCCGACGCCGCGCAGGAACGCGTTGAGCTTGTGGCGCCCGTACTCGGCCTTGACGGCGCTGACGAGCGCCTCGCGCACCGGTCCGCGCAAGCCGACCACGCCGCCGAGCTTCTCGGGCTCGCGGTAGACCACCTCGATCGCGTTGACCCCGAGCTTTTCGACGATGCGCCGCGCCAGTGTCTCGCCGATGCCCTCGAACGCGTCGGACGAGAGGTAGCGCACTGCGCCCTCCACGCCGAGCGGCGGCAGCGGCTCGCTGCTCTCGAAGCTGAACTGGCGTCCGTGGGAGCGATGGCTGGTCCACTGGCCGAGCAGGCGCAGGCGCTGGCCAGCGCTCGGGCGGTCCATGGAGCCCACGGCCGTCACGCGCATCGAGCGCCACAGGGTCTGGGCCTGCGGGTCGTCGAAGCCCTCCTCCGGCGCGATGCGCAGCACGGTGTACTGCGTCTCGGGGTTGTGGAAGGTGACGACCTCGATCTCGCCCTGCAGGAGCGTTCCATCGGCCCTGCGCGCCTCGCTCGACCCGTCGTCCTGTTCCGCGCTCACGAGGTTCCCCGACCGCGAGAGGATAGGGCGTGCGGCGCGGGAGCCCACGCCCGGATCGCCACCCGGTCACCGAGACTCGCGCCGTCTTCTCACCACCGTGCGGAGTGCCCGAGGTGCGCGGGCAGCCTCCGCTCGGTGGCTCTGGCGAGTCAGCGCGCCACGGGAGCCTCGGCTCCGCGTGACCCCATCGGCTCGAGGGCGGGGCCAGAATTGGCGCCATAAAATTCTGTCGGAAAGACACTTGCATCGATCAGATCGGCTGCGCCTCCAGCCCGCCCCGGGCGTATCGACCGGCCTTGGTGACCCCCTCTTCCCGCCGGACGAGCCCGCCGGTATGCTCTTCCGCCCATCCATTCGACGGAGCCCGAGGCTCCAAGGTAGTGTTCGCTTGACGATCAAGGTCCTGGTCCGACAGAACGAGTCCCTCGAAGCCGCCCTGCGCCGCTTCAAGCGCCAGTGCAACTACAGCGGCGTGTTCCGCCTCGCCAAGGCGAAGACGTGGCACGAGAAGCGTTCGGACAAGCTGCGCCGCGAGCGCCGCGAGCGCCTGCGCACGATCCAGCGCGCGAGCCGTCAGGCCCGCGACCTGATCATGGGGCTCCGTCCGCCCCCGAAGCGCAAGACGTTTGGTGGCCCCCGCTCGGGCGGCCCCCGTCGCGGTTGAGCGCTCGCCGCTCCGACGCGGCGTCGGTTCCAAACTCCACGTCGCCGTGGTGCCCATGCACCGCGGCGACGTGGTCTCATGTCCGGACCGGTGTGCGATGTCAAAGCTGAGGCTGCTCAAGAAGGACCGTGACCTGTCGAAGCCGCTCGAGCAGGTCGAGCTGCTCGTGCGGGCCAGCGACCTGCAGCTGCGGCCGGAGGAAGTCGAGCTGCGCCTCGACCGCTTCCTCGGCCTGCACATGCACTGGCGCTCGCGGACGTCGATCCAGGATCTGATCAAGGACGGCTACGTCTACGTCGACGTCACCTCGCCCGACCGCCCTAGGGGCACCGGCGAGCTGGTGCAGGAGAAGCGCCCTGGACGCCGGCTGCGCGACCGCACGCGGGTGCTGGTGATCGTGCCCGAGGAGCTGCGCGTCGACCTGACGATGGTGGTCGACAACGAGCTCGTCATCCTGCACGAGGACGAGGACGTGCTCGCGGTCGACAAGCCGCCGATGCTGCCCGTGCACCCCAGCGGCCGGCACCTCGCCGACACGCTCATCCAGCGCGTCCACGCCCGTTACCGTGCCGACGAGCTCGTGCGCGAGGCCCGCCCGCGCCTCGCCCACCGCATTGACCGCGAGACCAGCGGCATCGTGCTCGTGGGCATGCATCCCGAGGCGCACTCGGAGCTGCGGCGCCAGTTCGAGGAGCACGAGGTCGGCAAGGAGTACCTCGCGATCGTGCGCGGGGCGCCGACTCAGGACTACGGCACGATCAATGACCCCATCGGCTCGGCGCGCGGCAGCGCGATCGGCCTCAAGATGGCGTGCCGGCCCGACGGCGACGAGGCGCGCACGGACTGGAAAGTGCTCGAGCGCCGCCGCGGCTGCTCGCTGGTCCACTGCCGGCTCTTCACCGGGCGCCAGCACCAGATCCGCGTCCACATGGAGTCGATCGGGCACCCGCTCGTCGGCGACAAGCTCTATGGCTACGGCGAGCACTACTTCCAGAAGTACAACGACGGGGAGCTCACGCCGGAGGACATGGCCGTGCTCGAGCTGCCGCGTCAGGCCCTGCACCACCACCGGCTGACGTTCGCGCACCCCGGCACCGGACAACCGTTGGTGATCGAGAGCCCGCTGACGCGCGACCTCGCCGAGTTCCTGTCCACGCGCTGAGCTTGACCGCGGGCTCGCCATGGCGCCGCGCGCCGGAAAGCCCACAATGGGGTCATGGTCCCGCGCATGGACGGACTGGATCGGCGCGAGCTGCTCGGCGGCGCGGCCGCGCTCGGCCTCGGTGCGGCGTGCAGCGCGACCCGCCGCGAGCCCTCGGCACAGCGGCCGACGAGCGTGCTGGTGCTGCTCGCCGACGACCTGAGCGCGCGCGAGCTCGGCTGCTACGGCTGCGCCGACGCGCGCACGCCGACGATCGATGCGCTCGCACGTCGCGGCGCGCGCTTCGCGCAGGCCTACACGGCCGTGGGCGTGTGCCAGCCGTCGCGCTCGAGTCTCTACACCGGCCTGTATCCGCATCGCCACGGCGCGATGGGCTTCGGGCCGATCCGCGAAGACGTCGCGACGTGGCCGGAGCTCCTGCGCGAGCGCGGCGTGTTCACCGCGATGGTCGGCAAGCTCGACGTCGACCCGGTTGCGAAGTTTCCCTTCGACCACCTGCTCAAGTCGGTCGACATGCCCGGCCGCCGCGACCCCGCGATGTGGGCCGGACATGTGCGCGACGTGCTGCAGCGCGCGCAGGGCCGGCCGTTCGCTGCGGTCATCGGGCTCTCCGACCCGCACCGGCCCTTCGACGAGGACGACGCGCCGCGTGTGACCGATCCAGCGAGCGTGCGGCTGCCGCGGACCTTGTGGGACACCGACGGAACGCGACGCGAGTACGCGCGCCACCTCGACTGCATCGCGCGGCTCGACCGCACGGTGTCGCTCGCGCTCGAGGAGCTCGCGCGTTCCGGCCGCGACCTCGACACGCTCGTCGTCGTCACCGCCGACAACGGCGCCTCGTTCCCGTTCGCGAAGTCGACGCTCTACGAGCCCGGCGTGCGCATGCCGCTCGTGTGTGCGGGCCCAGGTGTGCTGCCCAGCGAGCGCGCGGACATCGTGTCGCTGCTCGACATCCTGCCGACCGCGCTCGAGCTCGCGGGCGTCCCACAGCCCACGCTCGACGGTCGCTCGCTCGCGCCGCTCCTGTTCGACAGGCGTGCGCTCGACCGCGACGCCTTCGTCACGATGCAGACGGAGAACAACCGCGAGCAGGCGCGGCCGGCCCGCGCGCTGCACACCGCGCGCTTCAAGTACATCCGCAACCTCGGGCCCGACGTCGCGACCGTCAGCAACGTCGTCGGCCACTCCGAGACGTGGGAGTCAGGCAAGCTCGCCGCGCGCACGGACGAGCGCGTCGCCGCGCGCATGAAGGCTTATCTCTATCGAGCCACCGATGAGCTCTACGATCTCACGAACGATCCCGATGAGCTCGAGAACCTCGCTGCGAGCCCTGCGCACGCGGAGACGCTCGCCGCGCTCAAGGGTCGGTTGCGCGAGTGGATGACGACGAACGGCGATCCGGGCCTCGAGGACTTTGACACATGACGCCGCCGCTCTCTCGCCGCGACCTGCTCGCCGCCGCCGCCATCACGCCGCTCGTCGCGAGCGTTGCGTGCCAGCAGCCCGAGACGACTGCCTCGCCGACTCCGGCGAAGCCCGCCGCACCGCGCGTGCCCCGGCACATCGTGGTCCTCGTGTCCGACGATCAGTCGCGAACCGACGTGGGCTGCTACGGCAATGTCGATTGTCACACGCCGAACCTCGACGCACTCGCAACTTCGGGCGCGCGCTTTGACTGCGGCTACGCGGTGGTCGGCGTCTGCAAGCCTTCGCGTTCGGCGATGTACACGGGCCTCTACCCGCACCGCAACGGCGCGACCGGCTTCGTGCCGGTGCGCGACGAAGTCGCGACGTGGTGCGAGCTGCTCAAGCCTGAAGCCTGCGCCACGGGCATGATCGGCAAGCTCAACGTGAAGCCGCTCTCGAAGTTCCGCTTCGAGAAGTGGGTCGCGCCAAAGAAGATCGGCGACGCACGTGCCGGCGACGAGGTCGCGCTCGCCCTGCGCGAGATGATCACGGGCTTCGAAGGGCGCCGCATGGCGCTCGTCGTCAACCTCAAGGATCCACACCGCCCGTTCCGCGAGCCACTGCGCGACGACGACCCGAACACACCGATTCCGCACGATCCCGCGACGCAGGCGATCCCGCCCAAGTTCGCCGACACGCCCGAGACGCGCGCGGAGCTCGCCCAGTACCACGACTTCGTGTGGCGTCTCGACCGCACGGTCGGCAGTGTGCTAGCCGTGCTCGAGGAGACCGGCATCGCGCAGGACACGCTGCTTCTGATGACGAGCGACAACGGACAGTCGTTCCCGTTCGCGAAGACCACGCTCTACGAGCAGGGCATCAACGTGCCGTTCCTCGCGCGCTGGCCGGGCGTGGTCGCAGCCGGCACGACGAGCCGCGCGCTCGTGAGTCTCGTCGACTTCCTGCCGACAGCGCTCGACGCCTTCGGTCTCGCGGCGCAGCAACCGCTCGATGGTCGCTCGCTCCTGCCGCTCCTGCGCGGCGAGACGACGAGCGTGCGCGAGTTCTTCGTCGGTGAGCACACAGAGCATCTCTCGGGCAAGCCCAACCCGTCGCGCTCGATCCGCGACGCGCGCTACAAGTACATCCGCAACTACCCGGTGACCGAGGACTTCGCCAACAACGTGCTGGAGTTCAGCATGACGTGGAAGTCGTGGATCAAGGCCGCGCGCACGGACGTGGCGCTGCGCCAGCGCATGCAGAAGCTCACGCAGCGGCCACCGGAGGAGCTCTACGACCTCGAGGCGGACCCGTGGGAGTTGCGCGACCTCGCCGAGGATCAGGCGCACGCGATGTCGCTCGCGCGGATGCGCACGGAGCTCGACCGCTGGATGCGCGAGACCGGCGACCCGCTCAGCGCGAGCTGAGTCCAGCGCGCGCTCGGCGGTCGAAGGCTCGTTCGACTGCCATCGCCAGCGCGGCGAAGGCGAGCGCGTGCAGCGGGCTCGTGACGACGCGCGACGCGAGCACGGCGACGAGCGACAGCGCGGCGGCCGCGGTGGCCAGCAACCCGATCCAGTCTTGGCTGACGAGAATCGAGTCGGGCGAGATCGAGAGCGGCGGCAGCGTGACGCAGCGACGCCATGTGAGGCGCAAGACGAGCACGGCGGCGACGAGCGCGGGCACGGCGAGGCGCAGCATGAGACCGGCGCCGCCGAGCAGGCAGCCGATCAGGATCAGCAGCGCGTAGAACGGCACGAGGAAGCGCACCGTGAGCGCCTTGATCGCGCCGTTTCGGACCTCGGCCTCGTCGATCGGCGCCGTGTCGAGGATCCAGCGCGCGCGGTGCGAGTCCGAGCCCGGCACGTGGGCGGCGAGCAGCGGCACGTAGGCGCCGGGGATGAAGAGCAGCAGCGCCAGCCACCCTTGCTTCGCGCCCGGCGACTCGCCGCTCGCGCTGATCCACAGGAAGGCCGCTGGAACGGCGAGCAGCGGATAGGTGCGCAGCACGAACTCGCGCTCCCGCGGCAGCGCTTCGTAGAGCCATTCGAAGCTCGCTCGCTCGCGTCCATGGACCCACGTGCGCGCCGCGAACCCACGCAGCGGGGCGAGGAGACGCTCGAGCAGCGAAGTTCCGCGCTGGAAGCGATGTGCCGCGGGCGCGGGCAGGCCGAGCAGCAGCGCGACGGAGAGGACGATCGCGACCGGCGCAGCCAGCGCGAGCATGCCGGGGAGCTCTCCGCTCGAGAATGGGGCCGCGAACCAGGCCGGCGGGAAGGCGAGTGCGCTCTCCAAGCTGGTGGCCGAGTTCCAGCCACGCATCTGCGGCACGAGGCGCAGGCCGATGGAGGCCCCGACGAGCACGCCGAGGAACAGCGCGGTCTGCACGACGACGAGCAAGGCCTGAGCGCCGCCGCGCAAGAGCGCCTGAACCGAGAGCAAGGCCGCGGCGAGTGTCAGTGACTGGCCGAGGCCGAGCAGCACGAGCTCGATGCGCCCCGCGGCAGTGAAGCCCTGAGCGAGCAGCGCCGCCGGGACGAGCGCTCCGAGGCTCAGCACGCCGAGAGCGATCAGCAGGTGCGCGGTGCGCGCGAGGTGCAGCTCGATGGCCCGCACGGGCTGCGCCCGGATCCAGTCGCCGGTCTCGTCGGCGAGCAGCAGCCGCGACAGCTCGCCGAGCAGCGGGATCGCCACCAGCGCAGCAGAGGTCGAGAGCGCGACCAGTGTGTAGGCGAAGGGCGGGATCTCGCCGCGCACGAGCCCGCACACGACCGCGGACACAAAGCCCTGCATCAGGATCGCCGCCGCCGGAAAGGCCGCGTCGGAGCCCTGCGCCGCGAGGCGCGCGCGCAGCAGGATCAAGATTCGGCCCAGCATCACCGCTACAGTACGTGGCCCCATGCGCTTTTTCATTCCGGGCCCGGTCGGTCGCCTCGAGGCGCTCCTGTGGATGCCCAAGGACGGCGCGTCTCCGCGCGCAGCCGCGGTGGTGTGCCATCCGCTGCCGACGGCCGGTGGGACGATGGACAACAACGTCGTGTTCCGCGTCGCGCGCGGCCTGCAGCACGCCGGACTCGCGGTGCTGCGCTTCAACTTCCGCAGCGCGGGCGCCAGCGAGGGCGTGCACGACGGCAAGGGCGCCGAGGACGGCGATGTGCGCGCCGCGCTCGACCACCTCGAGCGCGAGTTCCCCGGCCTCGACCTGTGGGCCGGCGGATTCTCGTTCGGTTCGCGCACCGTGGGCTCGCTCGCGCGCAGCGAGCCGCGCATTCGACGCGTGGCCCTGATCGCGCCGCCGGCCAAGGCTTACGACTGCCGCTTCATCCGCGAGATTCCACAGCCGACGCTGATCGTCCACGCCGAGCACGACGAGTTCGGTACCCCCGGCGACTTCGATGCATCCGTGGGCCCGCTGCCCGCGAGCTTCGAGCGCATCGTGATCCCAGGCGTCGAGCACTTCTTCCGAGGTGCGACGCCGGAGCTCGAGGCCAGCATCAAGGAGTGGGCGGAACGCTCGCTGCAAGCCCCATGAACGACACGCCGCGCGAATACCCCAAGGACCAGCAGCCCTCGATCCGCGTCGTGATGATGCCGCGCGACACCAACGCGGTCGGCACGATCTTCGGCGGCGTGATCCTCTCCCACATCGACCTTGCGGCCGCCACCGAGGCTCATCTCCTGCACCCCGGGAAGCTCGTGACCGTGGGCTTCGACCAGGTTGAGTTCAAGCAGCCCGTGTTCGTCGGGGACCTCGTCAGCTTTTTCACCGAGACCCTGCGCGTTGGACGCACTTCGCTCACCGTCGGCGTCTCGGTCTGGGCCCAGCGCTCACGCAAGCGCGGCGAGCTCGTGCACGTCACCGAAGGCCGCGTCACCCTCGTCGCAGTCGACGAGAACCTGAAGCCCACGCCGATCGTGCGCTGACGCGCACTCGACGCGATTAGAGCCCGAGGACCTCGCGGGCCTTCTCGGTCGGGTCCTCCGCGCGCGTGACGGCGCGGAACACGTCCTCGAGCGAGCCTTCGCGGCCGGAGCGGGCGCGCAGCTCGTTGAGTGTGCCGAGCGCGAGCAGCTCGCCTTGGGCCACGATCGCCATGCGGTCGCAGACGCGCTCGACCACGTCGAGCAGGTGGGAGGTGTAGAGCACCGCACCGCCTTGGGCGGCCCACTCGCGCAGCACTTCCTTGATCACCGCGGTGGTGGGGGCGTCGAGGCCCTCGAGCGGCTCGTCGAGTACCCACAGCGGCGTGCGCGGCAGGATCGCGCAGGCGAGCGCCGTCTTCTGGCGCATGCCGCGCGAGAACTGGCCGACGGGGTCGTCGATGCGCTCGGCGAGCTCGAGCGACTCGAGCAGCCGTTTGGTCTCGGACTCGATGCGCGCCTCATCGAGGCCGTGCAGGCGACCGACGAGCGCGAGGTGCGCGCGCGGGGAGAGGTTCGAGTACAGCGGTGCGCCGTCGGGCACGAAGGTCAGCTGGCGCCGAGCCGCGAGCGGGTCGCGCTGGACGTCGACGCCGCCGATGCGCACCTCGCCCGCGCTCGGCGGGATCAGCCCGCACAGGAGCTTGACCGCCGTGGTCTTGCCGGCGCCGTTGGGGC
>SXGT01190394.1_pt1 | contig 26078 bp, 16 predicted proteins | sample 3176221 | NCBI WGS metagenome assembly SXGT01 (sample SAMN11356862, study PRJNA531348) | freshwater metagenome | isolation source: freshwater sample F1-120 | place: China: Fuxian Lake, Yuxi | collected 2017-12-25
CCGGTGATCAGTACATTGCAGCCGGTGGGCGCAACCTGGCGCGCCATGTCGAGCAGTTTCTGCATGCCGCCGTCGCGCGTGATGACGCGAGTGCGGCCGGCAAAGGCATCGAGCTGGGCGCGCAGGGCGCGGTTTTCGCGTTTCAGATGGATTTTTTCCAGCGCTTCCGCCACCGTCTTGCGTACTTCTTCCAGCCGGAACGGCTTGGCGATGTAGTGGAATGCGCCTTCCTTCATCGCCTCCACGGCCGATTCCAGCGTGGCGAAGCCGGTGATCATGATGACTTCGGTATCGGGGTGCTGCGACTTGCAGCGGCGCAGCAACTGCATGCCGTCAACCTTGTCCATCTTCATGTCGGTCAGGACCAGGTCGAACGGCTGTGCGTCGAGCAGTTCCAGTGCATGCGGCCCGCTTTGCGTGGCGGTGATGGCATAGCCTTCCTTGGCCAGCACATGTTCCAGGTTGCGCAAGGCGATGCGTTCGTCATCGACGAGGAGGATTCGGTGGGTCATGGCAGATTCGACATTGAAGATTCAAATTCAGGATTCAGGATTCCGCCGCCGGCAGGCGGATATGGAATTCCGCGCCGCCTTCGGGACGATTGGCGACGCTGATGCAACCGCCATGTTCTTCGATGATCTCGAACGCGATGAACAGGCCCAGGCCGCTGCCGTGGCCGATCGCCTTGGTGGTGAAGAAGGGGTCGAACACGCGCGACAGCAGTTCCGGCGGGATGCCGGGTCCGCTGTCGGCAACGCGCAGGTCGATCACCGGCACGCCGGGGCGGCATTGCCCGGCTTGAATGGCGAGATCGTCACGCGAGCCTGAAACATGGGCGCGAGCGGCGAGGAGCAGTTCGCCGCCGACCTTGCCCATTTCGGCCATCGCGTCCCAGGCGTTGACGATCAGGTTGAGCAGTACCTGTTGCAGGCGCGGACGGTCGCCCCGCACGCTCAGATCGGCGGCGATATCGAGGTGGATTTCGACGCCGGGCGGTCGTTTCGATTTGAGGAAGCGCAGGGTTTCCTCGACCAGTTCGGCCAACGCAATGGGCGCCGGCTTGAATTCGCGGTCGCCGGCGTAATCCAGCAGGGCGCGCACGATGCGGCGCGCGCGCAGGGTTTCGGCGTCGATGTCCTCGATCAGTTGGCGCTGGAAAGTCGGCTCGATTCCGGCATCCTCACGCAGGATCTGCGCCGACGACGATATGTTGGACAACGGATTGTTCAGCTCATGCGCGACGCCGGAAAGCAGGGTGCCGAGGGAAGCCAGTTTTTCAGCACGCAGCAGCGTGTGCCGGCGGCGTTCGAGTTCATCGAGTACATGGTTGAACGCCGCTGCCAGCGAGACGAATTCCCGCTCCGCGCTGTCGAGCGTCAAGCGCGCGAGGTGGCCGCTGGCGACTGCCTGCATCCGCGTTTCCATATCGCGAAGCGGGCGGGTGACCTGGCGCGCCAGCAATACGCCGGTCAGCACCAGCAGCAACGCCACCAGCGCCAGCCAGAACAGCAGATTGCGCTGGTGCGCGGCGAGGGCCGCGTTGAGCGACTGGCGTTCCAGGACAGCGAGCCGCTCGCCACGGGTGACCACGCGCTTGCCCAGCCCGCGCGTGGCATCCGCGACGGCTTCGTCACCCGGCGCCTGGGCATGCGCGGCCATCGCTACGGTGTAACGCACGAGATCGCTCTCCAGTTCTGCCGTCGCGCCGGCGCCGGCCAGGCTGTCGATGGCTGCGACATCGCGGCGCAGCAGTTCGCGCGCGCGCGCCGCGAAACGGGCATGGTCGACCAGATCACGCGCCTGGCCATAGAGGAAATGGTTCTTCTCGAAGCGGCGCATCTCCAGCGTGGCATCGGCCAGTTCCGCCACCTTGCTGCCTTCGCGCGCCTTGTCGGAGATGCGATCGAGCTCGATCAAGGCCACCGCCGACAGGCCGACGATCAGCATGGCGAGGGCGAGATAGACGAGAAGAATTTTGGCTTGCAGGGATCGCATGGCGCGAAGTGTAACAACGATGTTGCATTTTGAAATAATCAAAATCGAGTGTTCATATAAAGCCAGTACGATATCAATGGGTTAGTGAAATATTTTGGTCTGGCATGGTTGCTGCTTTAAGCAACGCAACTCCATTCCCGCCCTTCGCCATGCAACGTACTCCGCAGCAGACCTATCTGGCCGAACGCTTGAATTCAGGCGCCGGGCTGGGTTGGCAGATCAACCAGACCGAATCGGCCTGGCAGGGTTTGTTTCGCTTCATCTCCGCAGGCTGGACTCGCCTCACTGCCTTGTTGCCGACGCGCCGCCTGTCCGCCAGCCGCTGAACACATTGTGAAACGTCGTGTCGTCGTCGCTCTGCGACCGGTTTCTCCGGTGGCCCGCCTGTTGCAGGTAGCCGCTGGTTTGTGCCGGCGCATGGAAGCCGAACTTGAAGTGCTGGCCGACCCGACCCGACCGGACTGGGCTGATATCGAATCGCGTCTCTCCGCGCTGGAGAACGATGGCGTGTCCTGCCGGCTGACACCGGCGCCCGGTCTCGATGCCAAGCAGGTGGTCGAGCATGCCCGTCGCCACGAATGCGTCAGTTCCGTCGTGGTCGGCCGCCCCGCCGCCTGGGCGAGGGACGGCCACTCGGACCCGTGGAGCAAGCTGGAATGCCCTTTGGTTGCCGCCTCAGATCACCCCGATTTACCTGAAGAAAAGTAGTCCGCCATGCACAAACTCTCTCGTTATCTTCCCTTCCTGCGCTGGTTCCCGATGGGGGGCGACACGCTCAAGGCCGACTTCATGGCCGGCCTCACGGTGGCGCTGGTCCTGATTCCGCAGTCGATGGCCTATGCGCAACTGGCCGGTTTGCCTGCGTATTACGGCTTGTACGCGGCGTTTTTGCCGGTTGCGGTAGCCTCCCTGTGGGGTTCCTCCAACCAGTTGGGCACCGGCCCGGTAGCGGTGGTTTCCCTGTTGACGGCATCCAGCCTGGCGACCTTGGCGGCGCCGGGTTCCGAGGCCTTCGTCGCGCTGGCGATCATGCTGTCCCTGCTGGTCGGCATCATTCAGTTGATGCTGGGCGTGTTCAAGCTGGGCGTCATCGTCAACTTCCTGTCGCATCCGGTCATTGTCGGCTTCACCAACGCGGCGGCGATCATCATCGCGCTGTCGCAGGTTTCCAAGCTGTTCGGCGTGCCGATGGGACGCAGTGAACATTTCATCAACGACATCATCGGTGTATTCAAGCAGATCGGAGACACGCATCTGCCGACGCTGGCCATGGGCGTGGTGGCGATCGCGATCATGTGGAGCATCCGCAAGTACAAGCCGAAATTGCCTGGTGTGCTGATTGCGGTGGTGCTGACCACGCTGGTTTCTTATGGCATCGGCTTCGAGAAGAAGGCGACGCTGCATATTGATGAGGTGGCGGATCAGCAGATCGTTTCGATGATGCTGGAATATGAAGCGGCCGAGAAAGAACTGGCCACGGTGAACGCGAACGCGCTCGCCAACGAGGCGGAAGCCAAGAAGCTGGAACACGAACAAACGCGCAATGAGCCGTTCATCCTGGCCTTGCGCTACCAATCCAATCTGCTGCGCGCACAGTCCAAAGTGCTGGAAGAGAGCAACGGCAAACGTCTGAAGGAACTGCGCAAGCTGAAGTTCGAACGCGAGGTGAAGGTGGATGGCAGCTTGGGCGCGCTTTATCCCAAGGGCATGGCGCCCGCCGGCATCAAGATGGATGGCGAAACCTGGAAGATCGGCAAGATCGCCAAGGGTGAGATCAAGCTGGCCGGTGGCGGTGAAGTAGTCGGTTCCATTCCGGAAGGTTTGCCCAGCATCGCGATGCCGCATCTGGACATGGACAAGCTGGGCGCGTTGCTGTCGGCGGCGCTGGTGATTTCTCTGGTCGGCTTCATGGAGGCCATCTCGATCGCCAAGGCGATCGCCGCCAAGACCAAGCAACGGCTGGACCCCAACCAGGAATTGATCGGCCAGGGCATGTCGAATATCGTCGGTTCGATGACCCAGGCATTTCCGGTTTCCGGCTCGTTTTCGCGGTCGGCGGTGAACATGAATTCGGGTGCAAAGACCGGCCTCAGCTCGGTTTTTACCGCCGCGCTGGTGCTGCTGACGCTGCTGTTCCTGACCCCCTTGCTCTACCACCTGCCGCAGGCGGTGCTGGCGGCGATCATCATCATGGCGGTGATCGGCCTGGTCAACGTGGAAGCGGTCAAGCACGCCTGGCATGCCAACAAGCATGACGGCGCAGCCTCCATCGTCACCTTCTTCGCCACGATGGCGTTCGCCCCGCACCTGGACAACGGCATCATGGTCGGCGCCGGCCTGGCGCTGATCCTGTTCCTGATGCGCACGATGAAGCCGCGTGTTGCGCAACTGGGCCGCTTCAAGGACGGCACGCTGCGCGACATCAACGTCAATCCCGGCATTCCCACCAGCGAGCACGTGGTGGCGATGCGTTTCGACGGCCAGCTTTATTTCGCCAACGTGTCCTATTTCGAGGACACCGTGCTGTCGGCACTGGCTGACCATCCCAAGGCCAAGTATTTTCTGGTGGTAGGCGACGGCATCAATCAACTCGACGCATCCGGCGAGGAAGTCATCCATCACCTGGTCACCCGACTGAGTGACGCCGGCGTGACCCTGGTGTTCTCCGGTCTGAAGAAGCAGGTGCTCGACGTGATGCGTGCCACCGGCCTGTTCGAGGCGATCACGCAAGCCAACATCTTCGCCACCGAGGATCAGGCCATCGCCGCGATCTACGAACGTCTGGGTGATACCGCCAAGGATGACCTGTTCTGCGCCGTCAAGCCGGCACAGGCCTGAAGGCTGGAAAAACAAGGCGTTGCTAGTGCTTACTTGCATAAGTCTTGCTGTATTCGATTCGGCTGGTCAGCCCGCTCGCGGCGTTGCGAATCCTCGCCATGGAACGGCCATGGCTGCGGTTCGCGCCTTGCGCTTGGACAGCCCAGCCGCCTCTCTGTACTTACGCAGACTTATGCAAGTAAGCACTAGCACAAATGGCCAATAGCGGCAGTTAGCTCATGGTTGGTATATTTGGAAATTCTAATATATTGATGTCAGCCAGCCGGACAGGCGCGGGGTCAATGGCGCGCGCGGCAGGGGTTGCATCGCCGAGGAGCGCCAGCATGAACAAGACCCTGCAACGACTGTTTCCGTTTCTGCGTTGGTGGCCATTCAAGGCCGCCAGCCTGAAGGCGGATTTACTCGCCGGCCTGACTGTGGCGCTGGTGCTGATTCCGCAGTCCATGGCCTACGCCCAGTTGGCCGGCCTGCCGCCGCACTATGGCCTGTACGCTTCATTCCTGCCCATCGCGATTGCCGCCCTGTGGGGTTCTTCCAACCATCTGAGTACCGGCCCGGTGGCAGTGGTATCGCTGCTCACCGCCTCGGCGCTGGAACCTTTTGCGAGCGCCGGCAGTGCGGAATATGTGGTGTATGCCGTACTGCTTGCCTTGCTGGTCGGCGCGGTGCAATTGCTGCTCGGCGTGCTGCGTCTGGGCGTGGTGGTCAACTTCCTGTCGCATCCGGTGGTGCTGGGCTTTACCAACGCCGCCGCGATCATCATCGGCCTGTCGCAACTGAACAAACTGCTGGGCGTTTCCATGCCCAAGAGCGATGTGTTTCTGCTCGACATCCTGGGCGTGCTCGGCCAGTTGCACAGTACCCACATGCCCACGCTGCTGATGGGCCTGGCCGCGCTGGCGATCATGGTGCTGATGAAAAAGCATCTGCCGAAATGGCCTGGTGTGCTGGTGGCGGTGGTGCTCACCACGCTGGTGAGCTGGGCGATCGGCTACGAGCAGAAACTGGCCGTACCCTTGGATGCCGTGGTGCAGAGCGAACCGTTGCAGTTGCTGCGTGACTACGAGATGCGCAAAACCGAGCAGGACAGCGGCGAAGCCGAACTGAAAACTAAGAAACTCGCCCTCAAGGCCGGCGGGCTGGACGCGGCCGAAAGCATGCGTCTCAAGTATGAAATCGGCATGCTGGAGCTTCAGGTCAAAGGCCAGGAAAAGATTGCCCGTGGCGTGCTCGACCAGCTCCGCAAGTTGCGTTTCGAACAACTCGACGGCAGCCTCTACATCGCCGGACTGACCCCCGGCGGCCGTCACGGCGACGGTCAGCACTGGCGCATCAGCAAGGTGGAAGGCGGCAAGATCAAGCTGACTGCCGGCGGCGAGGTGGTCGGTGCGGTGCCTGCCGGCCCGCCCAGCTTTGCCTGGCCGAATCCGGATCCGGGCAAACTGGCCGACCTGTTGTCCGCCGCCATCGTCATCGCCCTGGTGGCCTTCATGGAAGGGGTGTCAGTGGCCAAGGCCATCGGCGCCAAGACCAAGCAGCGCATCGACCCGAATCAGGAACTGATCGGCCAGGGTCTGGCCAACGTCGCCAGTGGTTTCAGCCACGGTTTCCCGGTGGCCGGCGGCTTTTCGCGCACTGCGGTGAACTACAACGCCGGCGCAGCCACCGGCCTGAGTTCGCTGCTCACCGCGCTGTTCATCCTGCTAGCCATGCTGTTTCTGACGCCGTTGCTCTACCACCTGCCGCAGGCGGTGCTGGCGGCGATCATCATGATGGCAGTGGTGAGCCTGTTCAATTTTTCCGGCATCCGGGAGGCCTGGCGCGCGCATCGCCACGATGGCGCCGCCGCCGGCGTCACTTTTGTCGCCACTCTGGCGGTGGCGCCCAACCTCGACCACGGTATTCTGATCGGCGCCGGCCTGGCCATCGGGCTTTACCTGTTGCGCAGCATGAAGCCGCGCGTGGCGCGGCTGAGCCGGCACGAGGATGGCACGCTGCGCGACGCCAAGGTGCATAACCTGCCGATGAGCGAGAAGATCGTCGCGGTGCGCTTCGACGGTTCCCTGTACTTCGCCAACGTGCCTTATTTCGAGGACGCCATCCTGGCCGCCGCCGCCGACTATCCCAAGGCCAAATACATCCTTGTGGTAGGCGACGGCATCAACGAACTGGATGCCTCGGGCGAGGAAGTCATCCACCATCTGGTGCACCGGCTGCACGACAACGGCATCGCGCTGGTGTTCTCGGGACTGAAGAAACAGGTGCTGGAAGTCATGCAGCGCACCGACCTGTACGCCTACATCGGCGAGCAGAACTTCTTCCGTACCGAAGACCTGGCCCTGGAGACGCTGCATCGGCAACTCAAGGACGCCGGTTTCGATCCTGCCCAATGCCCGCTCGGCATCAAGCCACGCAAGGAATTGTTCGTGGAGCCCAACGTTTGATCGCCCCGGGGACTTACCATCCGGTCTGCCTGACCGAGGCCAACCTTACCGACACACGCATTCCATCGTGCTGAGAATCCTCCTGCTTTTACCCCTCGCCGGGGTTCTTCTGATCGCTCTGTTGCCCGGCCGCTCCGGCATGCTGATCCGCCGGGTGGCCATGGCCGCCACGGCAATGACGCTAGGCTGGGCGCTGTGGCTCGCCAGCGCCTTCGATCCTGCACTGGCCGGTGTGCAACTGCTCGAAACCCATGTCTGGAACCCGCGCATGGGCAGCGCCTTCTCGCTTGGCGTCGATGGCATTTCGCTGCCGCTGGTCTGGCTGGCGACCTTGCTGGCATTCATCGCCGTGCTGGCTTCCGCCGGCATCAAGGACAAGCCGAAGGGCTACTACATCCTGATCCTGCTGCTGGAAGCCGCCATGCTCGGCGTGTTCATGGCGCGTGACTGGTCGCTGTTCTATGTGTTCTGGGAGCTCACGCTGCTGCCGCTGTTCTTCCTGATCGACCGCTACGGCGGCAAGAATCGCAGCCGTGCGGCGCTCAATTTCGTGCTCTACACCATGGGCGGCTCGGTCTTCATGCTGATCGCGCTGCTGATGCTGTACGACGCCGCGCCGGGCCATTCCTTCGACATGGGCGTTATCCGCGAAGGCGCGCATCTGTTGCCGGAAGCCACCCAGATCGGCCTGTTCCTTGGCCTGCTGATCGGCTTCGGCGTCAAGATGCCGATCTTTCCGTTGCATGGCTGGTTGCCGCTGGCGCATGTGGAAGCGCCGAGTCCGGTGTCGATCCTGCTCTCCGGCATTTTGCTCAAGATGGGTTCCTACGGCCTGATCCGCGCGGTGGACACGCTGCCGGCCGCTGCCGTCGCGCTGCAAGGCTTACTCATGGCGCTGGCGCTGATCAGCATCGTCTATGGTGGCGTGCTGGCCTGGAAACAGAGCGACCTGAAGGCGATGGTGGCTTATTCCTCGGTCTCGCACATGGGCGTTGTGCTGCTCGGCCTGGCCGCACTGAATACGGCCGGATTCACCGGCGCGGTGATGCAGATGGTGGCGCATGGCCTGGTCGCCGGGGCGCTGTTCCTGCTCATCGGGCTGTTGTACGAACGCACGCATACCCGCGAACTGGCCGATTACGCCTCGCTGGTGCAAGTCATGCCCCGCTTCGCCTTCTTCACCATCCTGGCCTTCATCGCCGCTGTCGGCATGCCCGGCACGGCCGGTTTCGTCGCCGAACTGCACGCATTGATCGGCGGCTTCGAGCGCTGGGGCGCCTGGGTGGTGTTGCTGTCGTTGACTGTGCTGATTACCGCCGCCTATGCGGTGCGCGTAGTCGGACGCCTGTTCACCGGGTCGGCGGCAGCGCCGAACTCGACGCACATGCGCGGCCTGCCCGACCTGACGCGCGGCGAGTTCACCGCCGCCGCCACGCTCACCGCCGGCAGCCTGATCCTCGGTTTCTATCCTGCGCCCCTGCTTGCACTCATTGCCGCCACGGTGGGCCGTTACGCGGAGCTGTTCGCATCATGAGCACCCCAAACCCGAACGCTACCGAGCACGCCTGGCTGCACGACCTGCTGCATCATCTTGAACACATCCTGCCGGCGCAGGCGCCGATCAAGGATTTTGTTCATCACAATACCCTGCACGGTTTCCAGCACCTGCATTTCCGCGATGCGCTGGCGGCGGCCGAAGCGGCCACCGGCAATCATGGCTACCAGTCGCCTGAAGCCTTCCGCACCTATTTCCGGCAAGGCCGCATCGACCTGTCCGACCTGAATGCCGCGCTCGACGAAACCGCGGAATTGCGTGCCGATGCGGTGTTGCCAAACGGCCTGGCTCGACGCGATGTCCTGCTTGCCGGCCTGCAACATGACCTGCAAGCGTTGCCGGGCGCCAGCGTGAACTGGCACATCGAGGCCCTGGCGGCGCTTGAACGCTGCCAGGACGGCGTGACCGATGCGGCAAAACAACGTCTGCTGGCGGGTTCGCCCCATACCGACGACGTGCTTGCGGCGCTTTGGCAAGCCTGCGGCGAGTTCACCCAAACTGCGCCCGATGCGGCTTCCGACGCAACCCATGCCACGCCGGACCAGGCCGGCGCCGAAGCGCTGCAAATCAAGGTCGGCGCCGAAGCCAGCCTGGCCGACCTGATGGCCCGCTTCGGCCACGGTCTAAGCCTGCGCGGACTGCTGTTGCGCCTGACCGGCCGCGATCTGATGGACGACCTGCGCCCGTATCTGATTCGCCACCTCGCCGCCCACCTCGATCAAGGCATGGCGGCCTGGCACAACCCGCAACGCCCGCACGGCTTCTATGCCGCCTGGCTGGACAGCGCCCGCCGCGATCCGCATTTCGATTTCAGCGATCTGACCGGCTGGGAGCAGGTGCTGGAACGCCTGCCGGACGCTGCGACCGACTGCATCGTGCGCGAATTGCATGTGCTCGGCCTGGCCGATACCGCCCGCGCCGACTATCTGGAAGCGCTGGCCAAGGAACTGCCCGGCTGGTCCGGCATGTTCCTGTGGCGGCATGAACACCCCGGCTACGAGAACGAGACGACGCCGGTCGGCATGCTCGATTACCTCGCCGTACGACTGGTTCTGGAGCGCATCTACGCGCAACGCATCGCCAGCGCGCATTTCAAGACCGAAGCCAGCCAGCACGGCCTGCGCGGCTACATGCACCGACATCCGGCGGAGTTGCTGGTGCGCCTGGCGCTGTTCAGCGCCCCCCTCTCTCCCAGCCTCTCCCCCACCCAGGCGGGAGAGGCGCGTCCAGCGTCGCTTCGCGACGGCTATGGAATGGGCGACCTGCCCGAATGGTTCCAGGAACAAGGCCATCGCCTGGTGCGCGAGGCAACCAACCATCGTGGCGAAGAAGACGAGGCCGACTGGTTGCCGCTCGCGCGCCTGCTGCTGGGAGCCTGTCGGACTTCGGAATCGGCCAGCACACCGTCACGCTGGCCGCTGTTTTTGTTGTGCCAGCACCTCGGCATCAATGCCGCCGCCTTGCGCGCTCTGGGCCGGGAGGGTGCGTGCGCGCTGCTCGACTGCCTGGCCGAACTCACGCCGCAGCGCATGGGCTGGGTCTGGCTGCTGGCCTACGAACGCCATTACCGCCAGCAGATACTGGGCGCGCTGGCCGCCAATGCCGGACGCGGCCCCTGGAAGACGCGAGTAGCGCGGCCCTCGGCGCAACTGGTGTTCTGCATGGATGACCGTGAAGAAGGCCTGCGCCGGCATCTGGAAGAAATCCGCCCCAGCGTGGAAACCCTCGGTGCGGCGGCGCACTTCAACGTACCGCATGCCTGGCGCGGACTGGACGAAGACCATGCCGTCGCGTTGTGCCCGGTAGTGCCGACCGTGGTGGTGCCGGCGCATGAAGTACGCGAGATGCCGCGCAGCGGCGACGCCGGCGCTGCGATCTACCCCGAGCATGTCCGCCGCCGCAATCTGCGTCTAGGCTGGAAACAGCACCTGCATCAGGGCAGCCGGCTGGGTCTGTTGTCGCCGTTGCTGGCCAGTCTCGCCGCCGCACCGGCAACTCTGGGCGTGCTCGCCGGCAAGGCCTTCGCGCCGGCTGGCATGGGGCGTCTGGTGCAGCGTCTGCGTACCGGCTTCGATCTGCCCGTCACCACGCAAATCGAGATCTCCGCGCCCAACGACAGTCCGGAGGCAAAACCGGAAGCCCGTCGCCTGGGCTTTACCGACGTGGAACAGGCCGACCGCGTACAAACCCTGCTGCGCAATACCGGGCTGACCTACGGCTTCTCGCCGCTGGTGGTGATCATGGGCCACGCCTCGCACAGCCAGAACAATCCGCACGGCTCCGCCTACAACTGCGGCGCCTGTGCCGGCCGCTATTCCGGCCCCAATGCACGCGTCGTGTCGGCCATGGCCAACCGTCCGGAAGTGCGCACGATTCTGAAGATGCGCGGCATAGACATCCCCGACGACGCCTGGTTCATCGGTTCGGAACACGATACCTGTGACGACATCGTGACCTGGTACGACGAGGTGCTGGTGCCGCAAAGCCTGCGCCCGGCGCTGGTGCAACTGAAGCAGGATGTGGAGTCCGCCTGCCGCCTGCACGCGCAGGAACGTTGCCGCCGCTTCATGTCGGCGCCGCTGAGCCTGACGCCGGATGCGGCCTGGAACCATGTCACCGGCCGCGCCAACGACTGGTCGCAGGCGCGGCCGGAACTGGGCCATGCCACCAACGCCTGCGCCTTCTTCGGTCGCCGCGCTTTGAGCCGGGGCGCGTTCTTCGACCGCCGCTCGTTCCTGATTTCCTACGACCCCAGCCAGGACCCCGATGGCTCGGTGCTGGAGCGGCATCTGGTGATCAACGGCGCGGTCGGCGCCGGCATCAGCCTGGAGTACTACTTCTCCAGCGCCAACAACGAACGCTACGGTTGCAGCACCAAGGTCATGCACAACGTGTCCGGCCTGCTCGGCGTCATGGAAGGCGCGGCCTCCGACCTGCGCACCGGCCTGCCCCGGCAGATGATCGAAGTGCATGAGGCGATGCGCCTGCTGGTGGTGGTGGAACACACGCTGGACGTGTTGACCGCCATTTATCAACGTCAGCCCGCCGTGCAGGAACTGGTCAGGAATGAATGGGTGCAACTGGTGGCGATCGACCCCGACAGCAACGAAATGCACCGCTTCGTGGTCGGCACCGGCTGGGTGAAATGGCAGGCGGAAGGTTTGCCGCTGCCTAAAGTGGAACGCTCGGTCGAATGGTTCCGGGGCGAACGCGAGCCGCTGTCGCCGGCTCTGATCGAACGCGCGGTGGAGGTCGCATGATGCCGTTTGAACTGGTTGCACTGATTCCTGCCTTGCCCTTGCTGGCGGCGCTGCTGATCGCCGCGCTGCACCTGGCCGGCCGCGCGCAGGGCGAAGCGGGCGAACCGCTCACCGCGCGCATCACGCTGATTGCCGGCACGTCGGCTTTTCTGTTGTTGCTCGCGCTCGACGTCGCCGCGCTGCAAGCCGGTGTGCCCGGCCAGGTTCACGTTGTCGAATGGTTTGCCAGCGGTGCGCTGAAGATTCCGCTGTCTTTCTCGCTCGACGCGCTTTCGCTCGGATTCGGCTCCCTGGTCGGCTTCATTGCGCTGGTCACGCTGAAGTTTTCGGTCAGCTACATGCACCGCGAGGCGGGCTTTCACCGTTTCTTCATCGGCATGAATCTGTTCGTCGCCGGCATGCTGCTGATCGTGCTGGCCGGCAACGCGGTACTGGCGTTTGTCGGCTGGGAACTGGCCGGGGTCAGTTCCTGGATGCTGATCGGCTACGCCTACGAACGCGATACCGCCACCGCCAACGCGCAGCGCGCCTTTCTGACCAACCGCATCGGCGATGCCGGTTTCCTGCTCGGCATTGCATTGGCCTTTCTCTGGCTGGGCAGTCTCGACTGGGCCGAGATGGGCGCCGGCGCAGAACGCCTGCCGACGCTCTACGTCTGCCTGCTGACGCTGGGCTTCGTCACCGCCGCGCTGGCGAAGTCGGCGCAGGTGCCGTTCTCGCCCTGGATCGCGCGCGCGCTTGAAGGGCCGACCCCGTCTTCGGCCATTTTCTACGGCGCGGTGATGGTGCATGCCGGCGTCTATCTGATCATCCGACTGGAGCCGCTGCTCCAGCACGCGCCCGGCGTCATGGCTCTGCTGGCGCTGCTCGGCCTGACCACGGCGCTGTATGGCTGGCTGGTCGGTTATGTGCAGACCGATGTGAAATCCGGCCTGCTGTTCGCCACGCTGACCCAGGTCGGCCTGATGTTCCTGGCCTGCGGCCTGGGCCTGTTCGAACTTGCCGCCTGGCACATGGCCCTGCACGCCACCTGGCGCGCCTGGCAGTTCCTTGCCGCGCCGTCGTATATGCATCTGCTCAACCAGCCCACGCCGCCGGCGCCGGCCTGGCTGCGCAACTGCCCGCGCCTGTACACCGCTGCGCTGCAACGCTTCTGGCTGGAATCGCTGGCCGATCGACTGCTGACGCGGCCGACGCAGGCGCTGGCGCGTGATATGCGCGCGGTCGACGACAACGTCGTCAGTCGTCTGGTCGGCATGCCGGAAGCCCAGCGCGCTGCGGCGCTGCTCGACCTGCGCGACAACCGCGAGCCGGTCGTGAAGGGACGCGGTCTCGCCGGCGGGGGGCTGATGTGGCTGGCCGAACGACTCGGCAATTTCGAACAGCGCCTGGTTCTGCAAGGCGGTGGCGGCAAGCTTGGCGCCGGGCTGCTAAGTCTGGGCGGCTGGTTGAAATGGGTGGAAAGCCTGCTGGAACAGCCGCGCTACCTGCTGCTGATGGTGATGGCGACGCTGGTGGTGATTTTATGATGACCGAACTTTTCTGGAATCAACACGCCAGCTGGCCCTTGCTGGCGACACTGCAACTGCTTCCCCTGTTGGGCGCCGCGTTGTTGCTGAAACTGGGTGAAAACACCGCCGCGACCTGGCTGGGGCGAAGCATTGCCGGCCTTGAACTGCTACTGGCCGTGCTGCTTTACCAGCAGTTCGACAGCCGCAATCCGGCCTATCAGTTCGCCGAGCGCCTCGATCTGCTCGGCCCGTTGTCCTATCACGCCGGCGCCGATGGCGTGACAGTGTTGTTCGTGCTGCTGGGCGCGCTCATCGTTTTCCTGGTCACGCTGTACAGCATGGTGCGCGGCCTCGCCGAGGCGACGCGCCTGATCGCCGTGCTGCTGCTGGTGGAAGGGCTGATGATGACGTTGCTGTGCACCTTCAACCTGCTCTGGTTCGTGCTTGCCTCCGGCCTGGAACTGGCGCTGGTCGGCTATCTGGTCGGCCACTGGTCGAACGCACCGGAAAAGGAACTGGCGGTGTCGCGTTTCTATCAGTTCCAGAGCATCGGCCTGATCATGCTGCTGGCTGGCGTACTGGTGCTGGGCTGGACGCATCACGATCTGACCGGCGGCGCCTGGAGCTTCGACCTGCTCGATCTCGCCGGTCGCCCGGTGCCGGTGGAACTGGGCGCGGTGGCCTTCTTTCTTATGTTCTACGGGCTGGGGGTGCGCACGCCGATCTTTCCGTTGCATGGCTGGCTGCCCACCGTGGCGCAGCACGGCAATGTCGCCATCGCGCCGGCCCTGCTGCTGGGCGTCAAGGTCGGCATCTACGGCCTGGTGCGATTCGTGCTGCCGCTGCTGCCGGCGGCAGTCGAGGCATGGGCGCCCTATGTGGTCGGCTTTGCCGCGGCCGGCGTGTTCTACGCTGCGCTGCTCGCCTTTCAGCAGGCCAATCTGCGTCGCCTGATGGCATTTGCGGTGGTCAGCCATACCTCGCTGGTGATCGTCGGCCTGTTTGCACTCGACCATGTCGCCTTGCAGGGCGCGCTGCTGCTGGCGGTGAACTTCGGTCTCGCGGCCACCGCGATGATGCTGATGACCGGCTTCGTCTATCGGCGCACCCGCACCACCCGACTGGACAAGCTAGGCGGGCTGTTCGACCGCATTCCGATGATCGGACTGACCTATTTCGTCGCCGGCCTGGCCATTGTCGGCATGCCGGGCACGCCCGGTTTCGACGCCGCCCATCTGGTGCTGGAAGCCGCCATCCACAAGTTCGGTGCATTGCCCACGGTGGGCGCGGCGCTGGGAAACGTCGCGGCGGCCGGTTTTCTGCTCTGGGCGTTCCAGCGCGCCTTCCTGGCGCCGGCGCCGGCCGGTCGTGGTGGTGCGGTGGAGCGCGCCAGCAGCACCGAATGGTTCGTCGCCAGTGTGCTGGTGGCGGTCATGCTGAGCGCGGGCTTCCACATGGCGCCGTGGTTCGATCTGGTGGAAACCCCGATGCAGTCTTTGGCAGGGAGGTTCAGTCATGATTGATGCCCTCACCACGAACGCGCTCACCTGGCTGCTGCTGGCTTATCCGGTCGGCGCATTGCTGGTCTGGCTGGCGCCGCGCCCGGAATCGGCGCGCAGCGTCGCACTGCTCGCCCATGCGGTCGGTCTGGGGCTGGCGGTGCTGGTTCTGGTCGGCTTCGATGGCAACCAGTCCAGCTTCCAGATGGTCAACCGTGCGGCCTGGATGCCCAGCCTGAATATTGAATATGCAGTGGGTGTGGACGGCATCTCGGTGCTGTTCCTGCCCGCCACCGCCTTGCTGTTCCTGGGCGTGACCCTGGCTTCCTGGAACAGCGCGCGCGCCACCGAGCACAAGTTGCCGCGTCTGTATCACAGCCTGCTGCTGTTGCAGGCGGGGGCGACGCTGGGCGTGTTCTGCGCGGTGGACGTCATGCTGTTCTTCCTGTTCTGGGAGCTCTCCCTGGTGCCGTTCTACTTCCTGGTCAGTCTCTGGGGCGCCGGGCCGCAGCGTAGCTATGCCGCCACCAAGTACACGCTGATCATGTTCGCCGGCGGTGTGCCACTGCTGTTCGGCTTCATTGTGCTGGCTTTCAACCATGCTGCGCTCGGCGGCTCCGGCATTCCCGCCGGGCTTTCGTTCGATCTGGTCACCCTGCTCAATACGCCCATGCCCGACCATCTGGAATGGGCCGTGTTCCTGCTGCTGTTCCTCGGCTTCGCCGTGAAGACGCCTGTGTTCCCGCTGCATACCTGGCTGCCGCTGCTGTCGATGGAAGGCCCGGTGGCGGTGGTTGCCCTGCTCACCGGCCTCAAACTGGGCGCCTATGGTCTGATCCGCTTCGCCGTGCCGCTGGCGCCGGAAGCCGCGCATGAACTGCACTGGTTGCTCGCCGGCCTGGGCGCTTTCGGCTTGTTGTACGGCGCGGTCGCCGCGCTGGCGCAAACCAATCTGCGCGCCATGCTGGCGTATTCCAGTCTGTCGCACGTCGGCCTGGTGCTGCTCGGCATCGCCTCGTTCAACCTGCAGGGCGTGCAGGGTGCGGTATTGCAATTGCTCAACTTCACGCTGGTGGCCGGCGGGCTGTTTCTGATCACCGCCTTCCTGCATCAACGACTGGGTTCCACCGATGTGCTCTCGCTGGGCGGCGCGGCGCGCAGCATGCCGCTGCTGGCCAGCCTGTTCCTGTTCTTCGGCCTGGCCGGTATGGGCGTGCCCGGTACCAGCGGCTTCCCGGCGGAACTGCTGATACTGATCTCCGCCATCCAGACCCACACCGGCGCCGGCCTGTCCGCGCTGTTCGGCATGGTGGTCGGCGCCGGCTACTTCCTCAACCTCTACCGGCGCGCCTTCCTCGGCCCCCTGCACAACCCGGCGGTCGCCGCAGCAAGCGACCTGCGCCCGCGTGAACTCGCCCTGCTGCTCGCCTTCGCGGCCTTGATCCTCGGTTTCGGCCTCTACCCGACCCCGTTGCTGGAAATCATCCGCCCGGCGGCGGAAGCCTGGGCGACGCGACTGGCGGGGTGAGCAGTTTACAACTGCTCCAGCCGCCGCGATCCCCAGTCCAGCACGGCGGTACGCACATGCATCTTGTTGGCCAGTTGCGGGCTATGCCGTGTGATCTGCTCCGCCGCGAATTGCGTCAGGAAGCGGGCCTTGAGTTGCGCCCGCGCGCGATCGACGCCGATTTCCTCGTAGGGCGCCGAAGCGAGCAATAAAAAACCGTCGTCGGGAATGCGGCCGGCCTGCATATTGGTTTCGATAATGCCCGCCGCCTTGCGGATCGGGTCCCCCAAATCCGGGCTGTAGGGGCCGATGATCAGGGCCAGGTTGGGCATGTGCAGGAAATCGAAGCCGCGTCCGACGCAAATGATCCATTCCCGGTGTTCGATGTTGAGTTCGCGCGAGGTTTGCCGCACTTCGGCGATGTGGTCCAGGTTGCCGAGCAGCAGTGGCAGCAGGTCGGCGCGTACCTGGGCAGGCATGTCGGGGAACAGTATCGCCAGGCGCGGCGCCAGGTGCGGCACATCGGCTTCGCCCAGTTCGGCCAGATTCAGCTGCGTGCCATCGGCGCCGTGCAGGATCAGCGCGTCTTCGTCGGTTTCGAAGCCGCATACCAGCGGATAGACGGTGTCATGCCCCAGCCCGAAGGTATGTTCCACCTGGGCGCGGATCTCCTGGGTGTGGGCTTTTGCGGCCTCGGTGTCGTAGCCGAAACCGGCGCAGCCCCGGTTCGGATCGCCCTTTGAATAGTGATAGGTGATCAGCACCAGCACCCGTCGTCCGGCCCGGACCACCTGCTGGGTGTGATGCGCGAGCACTTCACCCAGATGCGGCCAGCCGAGATTGAACATGCCGCCCAGATTGCGGAACGGCTGGATGATGCCTTTCGGCGTTTTGGTGGCGATCGGGATGTTGATGCGCCCGTCCATGCACTTGAGCACCAGGATCGCGGTCGGGTGTTCGGCCATGTAGCGCTGCCAGGCCAGCCAGGATTCCGGACTGGCAAAGGTATCGGCGTGACGGGCGGCGATGTCGAACAGCCAGTCGATACGGGTGTGGATGGGTTGACTGTGGATGTCCATGCGTCGTGGCCCGGCGATTGAAAGGGAGAACGGACGATGCCGAACCTGGACGCGCCGGTCAATCTCGGCTGGTGATGCGGGTTGCCGCGTGGCGGGCGTAGCCAAAGCTGATGATAATGCCTTTCCTCTGTTCAGCCAGGACTCGGAAAACATGCGCGTTGCCTCCGGCATGCGAACTTCACCCGCGAACGCAGACCCGACATCGCGCTTGGGGTTGAATACTGCCGGTGCCCTGCCGCGCGTGGTCCGCGTCAATCAGCGCTGGCTGATCAGGATGATGCTGATATACGGGCTGGGCATCTCGTTGTTGTTGGCGATGCTGGGCACGGTTTATTACCGCATCGAGTCGAACAACAATCTCGAACTGTTGCTGGCAGGCAAGGAGAGGGCGCTGAGCCTGGCCGCGCTCAGCCTGACCGAGTCGATGTCCGGTGTGCTGTCCGACCTGCGTTACCTGTCACGCCACAATGAGCTGGATGATTATCTGGCTTCGGATTCGGCGGCCGACGCGCGTCGGCTGGCTTTGGAATATGCCGCGTTTCTCAGGCAGAAAAGGGATTACGACCAGATCCGCCTGATTGGACTCGATGGCCGGGAACGTGTCCGTGTCGATCATGCCCGTGGCGGCGTCATCGTGACTCCGTTATCGCAGCTTCAGAACAAGTCGTCGCGCTACTATTTCAGCGATCTTGCCAGGCTGAAACCCAATCAGATCTATGTTTCACCGATGGATCTGAATATCGAGCGCGGTCGGATCGAACAGCCCCTGAAGCCGGTGATTCGAGTTGCCCTGGCTGTTTCCGATCAGCACGGCAAAGGCAGGGGCTATGTCGTCATCAACATGCTGGCGGAACCGATGCTGCGGCGGCTGCGCGGCATTGCCGGCGATCGGCCCGGGTTGTGGATGCTCGACCCGGCGGGGGACTGGCTGGCGGGGCCGACCGGCAACGATGCCTGGTCGCGCCAACTGACCGAGCGACGGGCGGGCACGTTGCCCCGACGCTTCCCGGCAGCCTGGGCGGAGATGCGCGCACGGGATTCCGGCCTGTTCACGACCGGCGAGCAGCATTTGCAATACGCACGCGTGTTTCCGCTGCGCATGCCGGATTGGTCCGGCGACGATGTGCGTCTGGCCCGCGCCGCCGAGGCCGACAGTTACGCCTGGATTCTGGTTGCCGCCACGCCGTTTGCGCAGGTCGAAGCGGCCAATGCCCGCCTGCTGCGTAATGTGCTGGCGGGAGGTGGCCTGCTGTCAGTTCTGTTCTTCGGCCTGTCGGCGGCGCTGGCGTATTCGGCGGCACGCGGTCGGGCGCTTTCGGAGGCATTGGAAAAAGCCGTCGATAGCGTGCCCATGCTGGTCAGTTATGTTGATGCAGAAGAACGCTACCGCTTCAACAATCTGGCCTACCTGCGCACCCTGGGCGTGTCGCCGCGCGACGTCTACGGCAAACATGTGCGGGAAGTGCTGGGTGACAGCGCATACCGGAAAATCCTGCCCTACGTGGAGCAGGCACTGGCCGGCAAGCGGGTCGAATTCGAACAGGCGCTGGACTATCCCGAGATCGGTCGGCGAGATGTCGCGGTAACCTATCTGCCGGACTTTGATGCCGACGGACAAGCGCGCGGCTTCTACGCGGTGGTCAACGATGTGACGCTGCTCAAGGACACGCAAAGACGCGAAAGCCAGCACATGCAGGAAATGGCGCATGTATCCCGGCTCGCCAGCATGGGAGAAATGGCGGCTGAAATCGCGCATCAGATCAATCAACCGCTGTCGGCAATCGGCATGTTCAATGCCGCTGCGCTGCGTAATCTGGAGAACGGCGGGGATCAGGCGCAAGTCAGAGAATGGCTCGGCATGATCGCGGCGCAGGTCAAGCGTGCCGGTCAGGTCATCGAACAGATGCGCCGCTTCGTGCGCAAAGGCGAGACTCGATATTGCCAACTTGACCTCAATCAGCCGATCCGGGAGATCGCCAGCCTGCTCGAATACGAGGCCAAGGCGCGGCAGGTTTCCCTCAATCTGGAACTGTGCGAACCACTGCCCCTGGTCTGGGCTGCCCGCAATCTGGTTGAACAGGTCATCTATAACCTGGCGCGCAATGCCATCGAAGCGCTGGCGTCGCGTGAGCAGGACCGCTGCCTGACCCTGCGTACTTGTGCCGAGGCTGGACAGGTCGGGGTTGAGGTCGTGGACAATGGTCCCGGCATCGGCCCGGAAATGGAGGAACGCATGTTCGAGGCGTTCAGTACCCAGAAGCAGGATGGGCTCGGTATGGGGCTGGCAGTCAGCCGTTCGATCATTGGCGCTCTGGGCGGCGATCTGGGCTACCGCAACCTGCCGGAGGGCGGCGTGATGTTCTTCTTCAACTTACCCCAGGAAAATTCATGACCTCGAACCCGGACTACATCGTGCATGTCGTGGATGACGACGACGCGGTTCGCCAGGCGCTGTGCGCGTTGCTGGCCTCGGTCGGTATCGAAACGCGCGCCTATCCTTCAGCTACCCGTTTTCTGGAAGCCGTCAGCCCCGACATGTCCGGTTGCATCGTGCTCGACCTCCGCATGCCGGGCATGAGCGGCCTGGACCTTCAGCAGGTGCTGAACAGCCGCAACATCCGTTTGCCGGTGATCATCGTCACCGGTCATGGCGATGTTTCCCTGGCGGTTCGCGCGATGAAGGCCGGCGCCGCCGATTTCCTGCTCAAGCCGTTCAACGAGCAGGAGTTGCTTGACCGCATCCAGCAGAGTCTGGAGGCCCACGCGTCGGTGCAACGCGAAGTCCAGGCGCGCAGGGAAGCGGCGCAACGCTTCGCCGGACTGACCACGCGCGAACGCGAGGTTCTGGCACGGGTGATGGCCGGCCAGCACAACAAGGCGATCGCATTCGACCTGGGCATCAGTGAAAAGACCATCGACGTGCATCGTTTCAACATCATGCGCAAGACCGGCGCCCGCACGTTGCCGGAACTGATCCAGTTGCGTCTGCTGGCCGACCAGACGACAGAAGCTTGAGTCCGCCATCCACTTCCGTCCTGAAGAATCATCCGGGTTAAAGATTTCTTTAGTTCGGGTAAACAAATCAACAATATTTTCCGCAGTCCGTTCGGACTATCTTCCGGTTCACGGTTAGCAAGCGGTTGTCGGCGGTCTGCGGCAGTCAACACCAACCGCAATAAACCACGAGGAGACGTCAATGGAAAGCAAGACATCGTTTATTGTCGATTGGCCGGTGGTCAGTGAGGTCAGTCGTATCACGCCCTATGTCAATTTGCGTACCCAGGGCCATAGCGTCGGTCTTTATCAAGTCAAGCAATGCGCGACGCACCGGATGGTCGTGGCCCAGAGCAAGCCGCCGTTGCCGATTGGCGCCCAGTTTGAAGTCAGGGACGTGCAGGGGCTGCTGCCCAACCTGCCTACGCTTTTGTTGGCCAGAGTCGTGGCGAGCAACAAGATGGATGTCAGTCTGGCGTGGTAATGACCGCGCCAGCGCACAAGGAACAAGCGTTTTGTTCGATCACACGGGGTTGGGGAGGTGCTGCATGCCGGAGCGGATTCAGGTTCCAGGTGTGGAGCGGCATTCGCGGGTAACTAATACAAACCGGTCGGACGACAAGAAAAGTCCCGGCTGGGTTGCCCAATTCCTGTCTGGCGCCGCATGCGTGCTGCACGCAAGTTGGCGTGAACATCTGCCGGCACTATGGCTCAAGCCATCAGCTTGCCGGCAACCCATTCAAGCAATCGAGGTCATTCTGCCCAACGCACATTCACTCACCGCCTGGCGCAAGCAGGAGATGGCCGGTCAGAGCACCCGGAATACCGATCCTGCCGGGCTTGTTGCTTTCGGTTGGCAAGAGATCGTGGAACCGGGGAGGCCGCGTGAGTAGTCGCGGCGTGTTCGGTTTTGCCCTCGGGTTCTCGGCCCTGATGTTTGTTTCCATGGCACATGGCCGGGAAGCCGAGTCGACTGATTGTCATCCCTTGCTGATGGATGCCGAGTGCGTCCGTTTTCACGAACAGAGGGCTGCCGCAAAAGATGAGCCATCCCGAGTCGCCCTGAATGCGGAACTCATGGCCCTGATCTCGGAACGGGAGCGGCTGTGTCCTTGTCCCGAAACCCGCGCGCGCAGCGATTGCTGGCGGCACGACCCGGCTGCCGCTCAGCGTTCCAGTCACGCCAGGGCATTCTGAACCCTGTTCGCGACGCGCTGCAGACGCCGGTTTGAGCGAGTAGGCACTAGAATCGGCGGCCTGAGTTTCGACTCGGTCTGAGGTGGGACTGCGTGGCTGATTGCGATTTTCCCGCCCGTAGCTCCATTCCGGGGCCGAGACCGACCTGCATCGGCATTTCAGTTTCCATGTCCGCACCATGACCGCTCCGTCCCGGCAAGATCGCGATGAACACCTGCTGGCAAGTCTGATCGACGACATGCCTTTCGTCGGTATGGCTTTGCTTGCACCCGATGGCGCCCGCTGGCTGCGTGTGAACGACCGGCTCTGCGAAATCCTCGCTTACCGCCGCGACGAACTGCTTGCGATTCCCTGGTCCAGGCTTGCCCATGCCGAAGAGCTCGCATCCTGGCAGGTCAAGTTTGAACAACTGCGCAACGGGCAACTGAAAGACTACAGCCTGGAACTGCGCCTGATCGGCAAGCGAGGCGAAAGTGTCGAAACCCTGGTCAACCTGAGGCGCATGAGTGGCCCGGATGGCGGCTCAAGTTATCTGATCAAGACGGTCAGCGAGATTGGTGGACGCAGGCAGGCGGAGAAGGCACTGCGCACCGCCAACGAAAGATTGACCCGTGCCCAGCACGCGGCGGGAGCCGGCTTGTGGGAGTGGGATATGCTTGCCGACAGACTGGAATGGTCCGGCGAACTGTTTCAACTGTTCGGCCTCGACCCCGCCCGGGATATCGCCAGCCAGGAGACCTGGAGCAGCATCGTGCATTGCGATGACCTGGGTCTGGCCAGGGAACGCATTCAATACGCCATCCGCAATCACACCCCGCTGGCCAGCGAGTACAGGGTCATTCTGCCTTCGCTCGAAACCCGCTGGATCAGCGCGCTGGGCGATACAACCTACGATGCCGCAGGCCGCCCGGCAAGAATGTCCGGCATCTGTCTCGACATCTCGGCGCGCAAACAGGCCGATGCCGTGCTGCGAGCCGAGCGTGACCGCAGCCAGCGCTATCTGGATACGGTGGAAACAGTGATCGTCGCACTGGACGCAACCGGGCGGATTACTCTGCTCAATCGCAAGGGCCTCGCGTTGCTGGGCTACGCGGCAGGCGAGCTGGACGGAGAAAACTGGTTCGAACGCTGTCTGCCGGCGTCGGAGGGCAGGGCGCAGGTCTATCCGATTTTCCGGCAACTGATGGCCGGCGAAATGGCCAATGTCGAATATTTCGAGAATTCGGTGCTGACCCGCAATGGCGAACAGCGTCTGATCGCCTGGCGCAATACCTTGCTGCAGGACGAGCTGGGTCGGATCAGCGGCGTGCTGTCGGCCGGGGAAGACATCACCGAACGCAGGCTTGCCGAAAATGCGCTGCGCTATCAGCTTGACCTCAACCAGAGCATTACCGACAAGGCGACCGACTCCATCTTCGTCAACGATGCCGAAGGGCGCGTGACCTTCGTCAATCCGGAGGCGGTGCGCTTCTTCGGCTACTCGGAAGAAGAACTGCTCGGCCGTCACCTGCACGACGTCATTCATCATACCCGCGAGGACGGCCAGCCCTACCCCATGCATGCCTGCCCGCTTTGCCAGGTCTATGCGAACGGTCGCGCAATTCGTGATCACGGTACCGTGTTCTTTCGCAAGGATGGCAGTCAGGTCCACGTCACCGCCTCCAATGCTGCGCTGGAAGCCAACGGCAAGCCGGCGGGTGAGGTGCTGGTACTGCATGACGTGACGGCAAGCCGGCATAACGAGCAGGCCCTGCGCGAGAGCGAAGCCCGCCTGCAACTGGCCACCGAGATCGGCCGTTCCGGCACCTGGGATTGGGATCTGGCCAGCGGCGAGGTGATCTGGTCGCGCGGCCATTTCGATATCCTGGGTTATGCCCTTGACGCCGTGAAACCGTGTTACCAAGCCTGGCTTGACCGTGTCCATCCGGAGGACCGTGCCGAGGTCGAAGCGAATATTCGACTCAGCATGGCTGCGCGCCAGGACTATGTGGCCGAATTCCGCGTCGTCTGGCCGGATGCTTCGGTGCACTGGATGAGCGCGCGCGGTCGCTACGCTTATGCCGAGAATGGCACCTGTGTTCGGATGATCGGCGTCATGGCTGATGTCACCAGCATGAAAAAAGCAGAGCTGGAACTGCTTGATGCCAATCGGCGCAAGGACGAGTTTCTCGCCATGCTGGCGCACGAACTCAGAAATCCGTTGGCGCCGATCCGCAATGCCGCCCATGTCCTGCGCCGGCTCAAGCTGGATGAGCCGCGCGTGCGCTGGGCGCAGGAAATCATCGAGCGACAGGTCGCCCACCTCAGCCATCTGGTGGACGATCTGCTCGATGTATCGCGCATCGTGCGCGGCAAGGTCAACCTGCGCATCGAGCCGATCGACCTGCCGGTTCTGGTCCGCCATGCCATCGAATCGACCCGTCCGCTGATGGATGCCATGCGTCATCAACTGCATGTGCAATTGCCGTCGGCGCCGGTCCCGCTCGCAGGCGACCCGACTCGCCTGCTTCAGGTTCTGGTCAATCTGCTGGACAACGCCGCCAAATACACCAAGGCCGGCGGACATATCGAGCTGGTTGCGGAAGTGCGCACAGGCTGGCTGGAAATTGCCCTGCGCGACAACGGACTCGGCATGTCGCCGGAATTGCTGCCGCGCGTATTCGATCTGTTCAGCCAGGGTGAACGCACCCTGGATCGCGCCCAGGGCGGCCTCGGCATCGGCCTCACCCTGGTCAGGAATCTGGTCGAAATGCATGGCGGCCAAGTCACGGCGGCCAGCCCGGGGCCGGGCCAGGGCTCCACTTTCACGCTTCGTCTGCCGCTGGACATGACACCGGATGGCGAGCTGCCCGATCGTCCCGACACGGGCATGGGGCTGCGCATTCTGATTGTCGATGATGATCCCGCCGTGGCGGAGAGCATGGCGATGTTTCTGGAAATGGAAGGCCACACCACGTTGACCGCCGCTACGGGCGAAGCCGCGCTGGAGTCGCTGGCCGATTTTCGGCCTGGCATGATCCTGCTCGATCTTGGCCTGCCGGGCCTGGATGGCTACAGCGTTGCCCGCCGTATTCGGCAACAGCCGGGCGGCGAAAAATACCGACTTATCGCGGTGAGCGGCTACGGCAACGAAGAAGTGATCAGTCGTTGCTTCGCGGTCGGCTTCGATCGACATATGCTGAAGCCGCTCGACCCGGCCGCGTTGAGCCAGTTTCTGGCCGAATCAGCAAGCAAGCGCTGAAGCAAGGCCCTCGCAAACCAGCGATCCGGTGCATGCCAGGCAATCTAAAGAACGGATTAGATTGCATAAGGAAATGAGCAATTTCCCGGCAGCCAGGGGCGGACTAGTCTTGAACCTGCCGTCTCCGCACAGAGCGGCCAGCGTTGCCGGCAGTGCCGACCACCAGTTTGCAAAAGGAGGATAGACATGCCCATTGCCGTTCCAATGGATGCACCCCGACCGTATTCCAGACGCTGGGCGCAGCATTGCCACCCCGGCTTCAGGGTGTTGCTTGCGCTGAATGGACACGGGCTGAACAGGGATACGCTGAACAGAGCATTCAACTGCTGTCGCCAACTGACCGATCGACTGGATGTGCTGATTGTGCGCTCGACGCTGTCGCCGACCTTTCTCCTCGGTGGCTTGCTGCTGCGTCTCGAACAGGGCGGCATCGACTATCGCCTGGCCAGTTCGGATGGCGAACTGGGCGACGAAGTGTTGCATTATCTGCGCCGCTTCAGCGGTATCAGAACCATCGTGCTCGAACGGCCGGAAGCACTGTCTGAGCGGGCGCGCTACGAACTTCGCGGCGAAGGCTATCAACTGATCAGCCTGGAAATGCCCGTGGAATTGCGGCAACCGGCTTGCGCCGGTTTCGGCCCGAGCGAGACGCCGGATAACCTGAATTGAACAGCCGCTTTAACGCAGGTTGAAAAGCATTGGTGCGTACTTGCGCTTGATCAGGCGGATCGACTCAATCCCCGGGCGGACGCAGATAGCTGTCGCTGGCATTGTCGAGTTCGATTTCGATCATGCCGCCTTCCGCATGCTGGACCGAACCGCCGACCAGATCGGGGAAGGTCAGCACCAGCGCTACCATGACCAGCTGGATCAGCACAAACGGGATCGCGCCCCAGTAGATGTCGCTGGTCCGCACGGCTTTGGGCGCGACGCTGCGCAGGTAGAACAGCGCAAAGCC
>SXGT01561786.1_pt1 | contig 26070 bp, 6 predicted proteins | sample 3176221 | NCBI WGS metagenome assembly SXGT01 (sample SAMN11356862, study PRJNA531348) | freshwater metagenome | isolation source: freshwater sample F1-120 | place: China: Fuxian Lake, Yuxi | collected 2017-12-25
GACGCCCGCGGCGGCGCGGCGCTGTCCGTTCGCGCGGTCACGGGAAAGCCCATCAAGTTCGCGGGTATGGGCGAGGGCATGGATCGGCTGGAGCCGTTCCGACCGGAAGGCATCGCCACCCGTATCCTGGGCCTCGGCGACGTCGTCGGGCTCATGAACGAGTTCGAGAAGGTCGTCGACGAGAAGAAGGCCGAAGAAGACGCGAAGCGCATCCTCTCGGGCAACTTCGACCTCATGCAGTTCCTCGAGCAGATCAAGACGATCCAGAAGCTCGGGCCCATCAAAGAGGTCTTCGAGAAGCTGCCGATCGGCCAGGACATGCCCGGGGGGCTCAACCTCGACGACAAGCAGCTGAAGAAGGTCGAAGCGGTCATCTCGTCCATGACCCACCAGGAGCGGACCAACCCCGACCTCCTGGCCAAGTCGCAGATGCACCAGGGCAAGCCGGCGCTGATCCTTCACGAGAAGCGCGTCACACGTATCGCGAAGGGCTCGGGCACCAAGCCGCGGGACGTAGCAGAGCTGCTCCAGCGCTTCATGTTCATGCGCAACCTCATGGGCGCCGTGGGGCAGAACCCGGGCCTCCTCGGCAAGATCCCCATGTTCAAGCAGCTCTCGGCGCTGAAGAACATCCAGGGGCTCGACATGTCGCGCCTCGTGGGCGACGACCTGGCGGGCGCCATGGGCGGCGGCGGCCTCCCCGGTATGGGCCGCGGCGGCCCGATGGGTGGAGTCGGCATTCCCGGTCTGCCGGGCGGCATGCCCGCGCCCGTCCCCATGATGCAGGGCGACCCGCGCCGTCCACCTCCGGGTGTCGGCGTGCGCAAGGCGCCCACCGGGGCGGAGAAGGACAAGGCGAAGGCCAAGAAGAAGCAGGAGAAAGAGGCCCGCAAGAAGTCGCGGAAGCGGTAGGGCTCAGAACCCCCGCGCGGCCTCCTGGAGCGCGCGCCAAGCCTCGTGTGCCTCGTCGAGGCTCAGCTTGTCGCCGCGTCGATGTACGTGGAACCCGATGTGGGCCGCGGGCCCGTCCGTGCCCACCCGCGCAAGCTCCACGTCCACGCCAAGCTCCGCCAGCACGCGCGAGGTTCGATAGAAGAGGCCGGCCCTGTCGGGAGCCTCTACATCGAAGATCGTGTAACAGTCCGAAGACCACAGATCGTAGCTCACCGCCACGTCGGGCATCGGGAGCGGCCGGTCCAGAACCCCGGGCCGCTCCCTCTTGCGAAGGGCCTCTTCCGGGTCCTCGGCGCCGGACACCACCAACGCCAGCGAGCTCTCGATACCGTCTAGCTCCGAGGCGCGCTCGTCGGGCGACGCGATGAGGAGGTCCACCACGGCCCAGCCGTCCGTGGACCGAAACGCGTTGGCGCTCACGATTGAGAGACCGCGCGCTGCGGGAACGCCGGCCAGCCGCGGGAGGAGCCACGGCGTGCTCACGGCGACCACGGACCACCGCGCGAGCCCAGGCGGAGCCGTCTCCCGCACGACGGGTTTCGAGGTCCCCGTGCCAGCCTCCCGGACTCGCCAGTGTCGAACGACTTGTTCGACCGGAGTCGCCAGGAAGTAGCGCGTGGGCAGACCCGAGAGAAAGGCGTCCACCGCCCGCGTTGAAGCGTCCGGAGTCCCCGCGTCCAGGCCGAGCTGCGCCAACACCTCGCGCCGCCGCCGACGGGCGACCTGTCCCTGGTCGGCGAAGAGCCCGAGCCCTTCGCCGAGCAGCGTGTCGACGTTTCGATAGAGGTCGTGGAGGAGCCCGCGCTTCCAGTCGGTGTAGAACTCCGGCCGCGTGGAGGCCATGTCGGCGTGGGTCAGGAGGTAGAGCAAGCGCAAGGTACGGCGATCCCCCACCTCCCGGGCGACGAGCCGTAGGGTTGACGCGTCCGCCACGTCCCGCGTCTGTGCGACCAAGGCCAGCGTCAGGTGCTCGCGCACGAGCTCGACGGCCAGCGCCGCGTCGGCAGGCGGCAGGCCCAGGCGCTCGGCCGCGCCGTAAACCAGCGCGGGATCGCAGCCCCCTTTGTCGATGTCGTGAAACAGGGCGGCGAGCGAGAGCACCACGCGGTCCTCCCGCGGTAGGCGCGCCGCCACAGCGCCTTCGCGCGATTCCGGCTCGCGAAAGAGGCGCTTCAGCACCGTCACGGCATGGAGCGAGTGCACGTCCACGGGATAGCTGTGCAGCGCGTTTCGCTGATAACGCCCGGAGACCGCCCGAAACTCGGGGAGCAGCGCGGCGATGGCGCCGACGTCGTGCGCCGCGAAGAGCGCGGCGCCGTCATCGGGTGCGGTGAGCAACTCGAGGAGGTCATGTGCCGTGGCGGCGTCGCGGCGCGTGCCATCGCCTACGGACGGCAGGGAAGCTGCTACACGCGTGAGATCCGCGGGATGCAGCGCCTGCCCAGAGGCCGCTGACGCGACGAACGGAGCCAACAGGCGCGCCGGGAGCCCCTCCAAGAGCGCAGGTGACACCGAGAGCCAAGGACCGCTCACGACGCCGAGCTCCACGGACGCGTGGTCGAGCACCCGTCGAGACGACGCCTTCACCCGAGCCGCGGCCCGCCAATACCGCTGCATCAAAGCCTCCGCGGAGGGCATGCCGAGTCGGGCGGCAACGGCGTCGTGGTACGCGAAGAACAAGCGGTCCCCGCGTCGGCCCGAGGCGCCGTGAAGCGCGCAGCGAATCCGGAAGAGCTCGTTCACCGCGGCGTCCAAGCGCTCCGCCTCGTCGGGCGTGAGACCGAAGCCCGCGAGTCGAGGTTCATGGTTGTCTGCGTGGTGCCCCAAGAGCCTGGCGGCCCACCGCGCGGCTTGGGCGTCTCTCAGCCCCCCTGCCCCGCTCTTCAGCTCCGGCTCGAGCGCGTGCAGGCCATCGGCCAGGCGCTCGTGTCGCTGGGCGCGGTCCGCGCGCAGGCCTTCGACCAGCGCCCCAGCGTTCGGCTCGAAGACGTCAGACCAGAGGCGCGCCTTGAGGGCGTACCACCGAGCGGGGTCGCCTGCCACGCAGCGCCCGTCCAGGAGCGACATTGCGGTCCGTAGGTCCGCGCGCGCCAACCCGACGGTCTCGTCGGCCGTGCGGGTGGCGTAGCCCACCCGCCATCCGTGCCGCCACAGGGGCTCCAGGATCCCGTCGAGGCTCGCACGGGAGTGCTCGGACGTGAGCAGCTGAAGATCGAGATCGCTGTGGGGCGCCAGCTCACGGCGGCCGTAACCACCGAGCGCCAGCAGGACCGCGTCGGGATCGCTGAGCCGCCGGAGCACGGTGTCCACGGCGTGGGCAAGGTCCTCCGGGGTCGCTCGTACGCGCCCCACCTCGTCTCTCATGGCGGTAAGCGCGGTGAGCTCCACGACGCTGAGCCTATCGCGACGGCGCCTGGCCGCCCACGGTGAATGGCTAAGGGGACGGGCGCCTAGGGCTCGACGGTGACCACCCGGTGTGAGCCGCTGGTCCTGAGACATCGATTGGTGGCCGCCCTGTTGCGCCCGGCGCGCTTCGCCTCGTACAGCGCTTCATCGGCGCGCCGGAGAACGCTCTGCACCGAGTCTCCTACGACGAAGTGCGAGACACCGACGCTGATCGTGACGGGGATCCCCCCGGGGGCCGGCGTGGCTGCCACGGCCTCGCGGATCTTCTCGGCCAGCGACCTCCCCCCGGACACGGGAATGCCCGGCGCCACCAGGACGAACTCGTCACCACCCCAGCGACCGAAGGCATCGGTCTTGCGGATGATGCCGCTGACGGTCTCTGCAAGATGGAGCAGTACGCCGTCACCGGCGGCGTGCCCGTAGGTGTCGTTGATGCCCTTGAAGCGGTCCACGTCGAACACGACGACGCTGAACGGCCCGCCGTAACGAGCGGCGCGCTCCACTTCAGAGGCCAGGGCCAGCTCGGTGGCAGCCCGGTTTCGGATTCGTGTGAGCGAATCGATGGAGGCCCTCGACTCGGCAGAACGCCGGGCCACCACGAGCCAGGTCGTCAATGCACCCACCGCGAGACCGACCGCGCTGGGCAGCAGGTAAGCGAGGCCGGGTACGGCAGGCTCCCCGAGGATGAGTCGGTGCTGCAGCCAGGTAAACCCCGCTGCCAAGAGGGCGCTCGCGGGCAGGATCAGCGCCGCCCAGTCGTGCTGCCGGGACCGGACGGGCGTTGCTGGGGTGGGACTTGCCGATGCCGACAGGCCGTCTGAGGGTCCATCCCACACCTGGACCCACCCCTGTGGTTGGGCCACGGGCGGGACTTCAGAAACCCGACGATCGATGGTGACGTCCACGGGCAACCTCCGGCGCACTGGCGCCTTCACACCGTTGGTTGCTGCGCCGCCAGATCCGATCAACCGCCTGTCAGGGTGTACTGCGGCCGCCGTCCCAGCCCGGCCGGCCTCCGGACTCCCCGGAGCTGCCGCCCACGCGAGTTGCGTGAAGCACGCCGTCGGCCATGACGTGCCCCGTCTGATAAAGCAGGAACATCACGCGAAGCGCTTGCTCGGGGCCGTCTTCGGTCTTGCAGTGCTCGCGGAGGAAGTCGCGGACGCGCGCAGGGCGCAGGTAGAGGAGGTTCGCGTATCTCAGATCACGCGGCGCCAGGCGGAGCCGCTCGATGGGGAACGGTTCGGGCACGGCTCGGGCCATGACCGGATTACCCAGCCGCGTGAAGTAGGCCCCGAGCCCAGAGACCGCCAGGTGTGCCGAGACGCCACGCGACAGCAAACCGATCGCGTCGATGTCGAGCCTTAGGGCCGTGGGCGGGGGCTCGACTCCCGGGTAGAAGCCGTAGTGGCCGTTCTTCCAGCGGAATAGTTCGACCACACGCCGCTCGAGCTGCACGGTCATGGCGCGCACGATGCCGTTCGAGTCGACGACCCCGAGCTTCATGGCCGCCGCCTCGAGGCCGATGCCGTGCTCTCGAGCATGTTCCGCTAGCGCGCGCAACTTGTTCTCGTCGACCAACTTCTCGGCCAGCAGCACCACGGGGAGATGCTCGTCGTCCAGGTTCGAGCGCGAGTAGGTCAACTGGCCGCGCGAGAAGAAGAGCTCCTTGCGGACCGGCGTACGCGTGAGCACCAGGACCCCTGACGCACGCGTGATGCAAAGTCGCGCGACCAGACCGGCCGCGCGGTCCGCGTCGAAGAACCCGCCCTCGGACGCTGGGCCTCGCTGGGCCTCGGAGAGCGCCTGGCTCACACCCGAAACGCCCTGGAAGGACGCGCCGGTTCCCGCCGGCTGCTTGGAGCTGCTCGCGAGCGCCGCCACTCCGGGAGTGGGCTCACCGTGGAAGAGGTCGTTCAGGTACTCGGCCACGTCTCGAGACGTGACCCGGACCCGATTGTCGAACAGGAAGGTCTCGATGTCGTCGGCCATGGCGCCCGCCGAGAGATAACGGGCCGACGGCTCCTTCGAGAGGGCGCGCCGCAGGATGTCCTTGACGGGTACGGGGAGCTCCGGGTGCCGCTCGAGCTTCGACTCGACCGCCGCTGCCCTTACGTTGTCCATGGTCTGCTGGTCGGCCTGAGCTCGGAACAGCCGCTTCAGCGTGAGCGCTTCGTAGAGGCAGATGCCCGCGCTGAACACGTCGCTGCGATGGTCGATCGCCGTCGACTCCTCGAGCTGCTCCGGCGACATGTAGGCGATCTTTCCGCGGAAACGATCGTTGGCGGAGCCCTCTCCAAGTCCCATGGCAGCGCGCGCCACGCCGAAGTCGGAGACCTTCACCGAACCGGTGACGCTAACAATGATGTTCGAAGGCGAGACGTCGAAGTGGACTATCCGAAGGGGTTGGCCTTGGTCGTCAGTGGCGTTGTGGGCGTAGTCCAGCCCGCGTAGCGCGTCGGCCATGACCCGCAGCACGATACCGGCTGGCACGGGCTTCTTCTGGTTTGCGGCCCTCTGCAGGATGCGGAGGATGTCCCACCCCGCCACGTACTCCATGGCGATGAAGTACTCGCCGTCTACGGAGCCGAGCTCGTATATCTGTACGATGTTTTGATGCGAGAGGCGGCTGGTTAACTTTGCCTCCTCCACGAACATCTCGACGAAGCTGCTTCGCGTGGTATGCCGCGTCAGGATCTTCTTGACGGCAAGCGGCTTTTCGAAGCCGCGTACGCCGACGCGCTTGGCCAGGTAGATCTCCGCCATGCCGCCACGGCCGATCTGCTGGACCAGGGTGTAGTCGCCAAAGCGCACCGGAAAAGGGGTACCAGACAGCGTCTAGAAAGTCACGTGTAGGGACCACCACCCGCAACGACCCATGGCGCTTGACCCCACTGCCCTCTGCGGTCAAGAGTCGAGTCACTGCACGAGCATTGCACGCGGCTCCCCCCTACACAGCCCGACCTGACTGGAACCCCGGTGACCCCGCTCCTCTCCGCCTCGCTCCTCGTCTTCACTTCGGGCTTCGCCGCACTCGCCTACCAGTCCGTGTGGTTGCGCTCGTTTCGCCTCCTCTTCGGCGCCAGCACCAGCGCCTCGGCGGCCGTTCTCGCGCTCTTCATGGCGGGCCTGGGCCTAGGGGGCCTCTTCTTCGGCCGTCGCGCCGAGGCCAGCCGGAATCCGCTCCGCCTCTACGCACTGCTGGAGCTCGCGATCACGGCCGCTGCGTGCGCTTCGCCCTGGCTGTTGGAGGTCGCACGGCTCAGCTACTACTCGCTCGGGGGGAGCGAAGCGCTCGGGCCCGGCGCCAGCGTCGCCGTGCGCCTTGGCCTCGCCGCCGTGGTCATTGGCGCACCAACGTTCCTCATGGGAGGGACGCTCCCTGCGATGGCGAAGGCCGTCGCGTCCAGCGGTGACGACGGCAGGCGCAGCCTTGGAACGGTCTATGGGGCGAACACGATCGGCGCCGTGCTCGGCGTGCTCGTCACGGGCTTCCTCGTCTTCGAGGCGCTCGGTGTCCGTGGCACGCTCTTCGCGGCCGCGGGCCTGAACCTGCTCGCTGCTCTCGTGGCGCTGCGACTGTCTGCGGGGATGCAGACCCCGGTCCCGGCCCCGACGCAGGCGGTGGGCGCTCCTCCAGGACAAGCACCGTCTCTGCTCATCCTACCGCTCGCAGCTTGTGCCGGCTTCGCGTTCCTAGCCATGGAGCTCGTCTGGTATCGGATGTTGGGTCCGCTCCTCGGGGGCTCCACTTACAGCTTCGGCCTGATCCTGGCTGTGGCGCTGCTGGGCATCGGCAGTGGCAGCCTCTTGTATGGACGCGGCGCCGCGACCCGCCGCCCGAGCCTGGCGGATCTGGCTACGACCTGCGCGCTGGAGGCCACTCTCATCGGCGTACCGCTCTGGCTCGGAGACGACTTCGCGCGCTTCGCGCTGGGCCTGCAGCCCCTCGCGCGCCTAGGCTTCAGCAACTCGGTCGCCGTGTGGACGGTCATCGCGGCGCTCGCCGTTCTGCCGGCGGCCATCGTCTCGGGATACCAATTCCCGCAGATCGCGGCGCTGCTGGGCCGGGGGAGCGAGGGGGTCGCGCGCCAGCTGGGCGCGGTCACGCTCTGGAACACCGCCGGTGCCATCGCCGGGTCCCTCGGGGCCGGCTTCCTTCTGCTCCCACACCTCGGCGCCGTGACCTTGTGGCGGGTCATCGTTGGCGTGCTCGCGGGTATGGCCCTCTTCTGCGTGCTGGCGGATAGCAAGACGTCCGAACCCCACTCCCCAGGATCGTCGGCCCCCGAGCGGACCCGCTCACCCAGGCTGGTCGCGTGCCTCTTCGTGCTCCTCGCGTGCGTCACCGCCACCGGCGAGGGGCCAACCGCCTTCTGGCGACACAGCCCGATCGGCTTCGGGCGGGCCGAGCTCGCCCACGGGCCGCTCGCCATGGAGCGCGCCGAGCGAGCCGCCCGCTTTGCCCCCCTCTGGGAGGTGGACGGCCTGGAGAGCAGCGTCGCGGTCAGCCGGACGACTGGGCAGGCGTTCTACGTCAACGGGAAGAGCGATGGGCACGTCCGCATGGACGCGTGTACCCAGGTGATGAGCGGGCTCCTGGGCGCGCTGCTGGTCGAGACGCCTCGCACCGCGTTGGTGGTGGGCCTGGGCACCGGCAGCACGGCGGGGTGGCTTGCGGCCGTGCCGCAGATCGAGCGCGTAAACGTCGCCGAGCTCGAGCCAGCCATCCTCCAGGTGGCACGTGACGCCGCCCTCGCCAACCTCGACGTCCTCGACCAGCCGAAGGTTCGGCTCTCGATCACGGACGGCCGTGAGCTCCTGCTCTCTTCCCACGAGCGGTGGGACATCGTGTTCTCCGAGCCGTCCAATCCCTATCGGGCGGGGATTGCGAGCCTCTTCAGCCGGGACTTCTACGAAGGCGTCGTAGACCACATGAACCCTGGAGGGGTCTTCGTCCAGTGGTTACAGACCTACGAGATCGACGCCGGCACCGTGCGCACCGTGCTCACCACCCTCGGGAGCGTCTTCCCGTACATCGAGACCTGGCGTGGATGTTCGGGCGACCTCCTCCTCGCGGCCAGCCTCGAACCCATCCGCCACGACGTAACCCGAATGGAGACCCGGGCCGCCGCGGAGCCCTACCGAACCGCGCTGGCACGCACCTGGGGCGTCTCCGGGGCCGCCGGGGTCTACTCGGCGTTCGTGGCCCAGGACGCCTTCGTTCGCGCCGTCATGGCGCTCCCTGGCTCCGACGAACACATCTCCTCGGACGACTGGCCAATCCTGGAGTTCGGGTTCGCCCGAGGGCTGGGGCGCCGTGACTTCGATGTGAGGGATGTCTTCGAGGCCGCACGAACCGCGGGCGCGACCGCGCTGCCGGTGGCGATCGATAGCGCTGCGGTCGAGGAGCAGCGAAGCGCTCGCCTCGCGGCGATCGGGCAGCGCGACACCGCGGTCGCTGGCGAGGGAGAGTCGCTCCTCAGGCGACGCGCGAGAGCCGCATGGACCGCGGGTGACGTGGAGAACGCTGGCCGTTCATGGGCCGCCCAAACGTCGCCTCCGATCGCTCCGGTGGATCTCCTAGTGGCCGGTGAAGGGCTCGCGAGCATTGGGGACGCTCGGGCCACCGCGGTTGCCGCTGCACTGGAAGTCGCGGGCCAGCGCGCAGAGGCGCACCTCGTCCGCGGCCGCCTCGCTGTCCAACGCGGCGAGGTCACCGCGGCGGCCGATGAGTATGCCGCGGCCTTCGTGAGCGCGCGGTCCGACCCTTGGATCGCCCTCGATATGCTCCAGCGGGCGATCCCGATCGCCAGCCGCCTCGAGTGCGCAGCCCCGAGGGCGCGGGCGCTCTGGGAGGCGCTGTCGACCCCCTTCGCTGTCCATCTGGCTGACGAAGCCCGCCTCGTGGCGCGTGTGCGCCTCAGTCACCGAGTAGACTTCCGGGCGACATGCGTGGAGACCTTCGCGGCGCTGGAGCCCTGGCCCCCCTTCAGTCGCGCGCTCCTCGCCGACCGCCTCGACTGCTACCGCGCGCACGGCTCGGCGCTCTCAGAGCTCGCCGAGCGCGACCTGCTGCGCTTCGACGACCTCGACTCCGCCACCTTGCTACCGCTGCAACGACCGCCGCGCTGAACCGACTGCTACGCCCGGACAAGCGCCCGCAGGGCAACCTCGATGGGCCTTTCCATCCCCACGCCAGTGACCCCCTCGAAGGTCACTTCGTCGGCGGCTTGCCGCCCTTCGGCTTTGGGCGAGGCCGCGCCTTCTCGCTCCCCAAGTAGACGCCGGTCGAGGAGTGATCCTCGATGAGGCGCCAGCCCTTCGCGCCCTTGATGAAGACCAGCGTCGCCTGCCCTGCGCGGCCACGCTCGCCCTTCGGAAGCAGCGTCCACTCCACGGTCGCTATCGCGAACCGCGGCGGCAACGGCTCCACCTGCCCGAATAGAGACACTCGATCCGCGGTGTGCACCTCCAGCCGCACAACCGTGAGTCCCAGGCGGCCCATCAACGCCTGACTCGGGTAGCGCGTCCGGTACTTCTCGCCGATGGCCCGCCGGCCCTCCACCAGGGTTCGACCGCTAACCAAACGCGCGTTCTCGGCATAGAGCGACAGGTACCCGTCCATATCGCCCCGGCTCCATGCCTCACTCGCCGCGAACAGCGCCTCTGACACTTCCTTCACGGCCGCCTTCGTGTCGGCAGAGACGCGCAACCGCCAGAACAGACTCACGCCCCGCCGGGCGACGTACTCGTGCGCGCGGTCGAAGAGAGGGTGCTTCAGGATCTCGTCGGGTCCGACGAAGCGGTAGCCCCGCCGTACCAGCCAAGCCAGCAGCGCCTCGACGTTGGCGCCACCGACGGCGTCCAGGTCGAGCCGCAAGATCTGCGGGGCCTCACCGCCCTCCGCGAGGCGGTCACCCTGAGTCTCGGCGCGGCGCACGAACGCCCGCATGGCGGCAAGCCAATCGGCGCCGTACTCTGCCGCCGCCCGCTTGTCTCCCTTGGCGAGCGCAGCCCGGTAGCCGCGCTCGAAGGTGTCGTCCGGTCGGTCCACCGTGGCATCGAGGTGCCGTAGCTGCAGCTCGCGAAGCCCCTCACGCGTAGCCAGCACGTGCTCGAGCCGCGACCCCTCGGCGAGGTCAGGAAACCGGTACCAACGCGTCCGGACGGGCTTTGCGCCCCGCCTCGCCAACAAGTCTGCGAGCGCCCCCTGGGATTGCTGCAGGTCACGGCGCCATTCCGTGAGCGGCTCCCGCACCAGCGGCACGCCTTTGTGACCCATCGTCCCGATCTCGTGCCCTGACGCCACCCACCGCCCGAGGGCGCCGGGTCCGCCCTCCAGGCGCTCCGTTCGCACGAACAAGACGGCGGGCACCTTGAACCGCGTCAGCGCCTTGAGCCACATGCCGGTTGGGTCGCCACCCTTGACCGCCTCTACCGCCGGGCCGCCCTCGAGAGTGACGAGGAGCGGGCGTGCCGTCGCCCAGCCGGACAGCAGCAACGAGACGACGAGGAGGCGAAGCATGGACGCAGTATCCCCTCCGCGCCGGTGTGGAGCGAGCTTTCCGCCAAGCGGCCGAACGCGGAGTGAAGAAACTTCAACGACGGAGGGGAGGATCCTGGAACGGGCATGTGGCGGGCGCGGTGCCCGCTCGGGTTCCCGGGTCGTCGAGGGCCGACCCGGGGGCTCGACCCTCACACACCCAGCCCAGCCCGCCTTTAGGCCGCCATGGCGCTGACCTGCGCCCGCGCGTACGGGAAGGCCGAGCGAACCAGCTCACTCATCATCACGTAGAAGCCCTCGGCCAATACGTCGATCGGCACCAGCCCCTGCACGAAGTACCGGTGCATCACCTTGGGCTGCGTGTAGAACTCGAACATCGCCCGCCGCTGGAGATACATGAGCTCCCGCGTGGGCAGCGTCTCGCCCGCCAGGATGTTGTCCGCGTCGTTGATGCTCGCGTTGTACCAGCCGGAGTACTTCCACGTGGGCTGACCGTCGACACGGTGCTTGAACCGCTCCCACAGCTCGCTGCCCGGGAACGGAATCGCGACATTGAACTTCACGATGTCCGGATCGAGCTCCTTCGCGAACTCGATGGTCTTCAGGATCTGCTCCCGGGTCTCGCCCGGCATGCCAACGACGAACAGCCCGAAGCTCAGGATGTTCAGGTCGCGCGTCCACTTCAACGCCTGCCGGGCTTGATTCACACCGGCCTTCTTGCGCATCAGCTTGCTCAGCACCATGTCGTCGCCGCTCTCGATTCCGTACTGGATGAATCGCAGCCCAGCCTCTTTCAGGTGCTTCAACAAGTCGGGAGTAACGAGGTCGACGCGCGTCTCCGTAAACCAGGTGACCTTCCGGTGTAGGCCTCGGCGTATCATCTCGTCTGCGAACGCATGCCCTTGCTTCGGGCTGAGCGGGAAGATCGCGTCGATGAAGCCGAAGACGGTGGTCCCGTAGGTGTGGTGCACATACTCGAGCTCGTTGACCACTGACTCGGGCGACCGAACCCTGACCCGCTTGTACATGGTGTCCTGCGAGCAGAACGTGCAAGCGAATGGGCAGCCGCGCGACGCCTGAATGGCCAGCGGCTGGGCCTTGGACTGCAGCGGGGCGAGGTTCAGCGGATCCGGCACGTATGCGTAGCCGTCGAGGAGATGCCAGGCCGGGTATGGCAGCCGGTCCAGGTCGATCATGGCGGGCGTGGGGTTGTGCCGAACCTTACCCCCCTCCATGCAGGTGGTACCGTTCACGTCGGTTGGTTCGCGACCATCCCGAAGCGCCCGGCATACGGCCAGGATCGCCTCCTCGCCTTCCTCCCGAATCACGAAGTCTGCGATGCCAGACTCCACCATCTCCTTCGGGAAGTACGTGGCGTGGATGTTGCCCGCGAGGATGCGGACCTTCGGGTGCTTCGCCCGGAGCTGCCTGGCGGCATCCTCCACCGTCTCCATCACGAAGGTCAGAGCGGAGAAGCCCACCACCTCCGGCTGGAAGAGCTCCACGATGGCCATCAGGTCCTCGTTGGACCCATGCACCGCGTGCTGGTCGTAGATGCGAACCTCGAAGCCATCCCGCTCGAGCACGGCGCCGAGATAGGTGAGCCCAGTCGGCGGAACGGCGGTCGTGAATCGCCAGTACGAGCCCAGCCGCTTGCGATTGAGCGACGGATTGACTAGCAGGACTTTCATTAGCGCACTCCGAGGCAAACGAGCACTGCCCTCACGGCCGACTCGCGGGCACCCCGCGTCGACTTCAGGCGCGAGTACTACTCGCTAGCCCGCAGGAGTGTTCCCGCGGCTAACGACTAGCAGCGCCAGCAGTTGTAGTAGCCGGTGCAGTTGTTGTAGGCGTCGTAGGTGGCGCAGCCGCAGCCGCTCGAGTTCTCGAACCGGTTGAAGCAGTAGTGCCCGCTGGACTTGCCTTCGCAGCGGTCCGAGCCGCAGTTGGCGCAGGTTCCTGCAGCGCAGTCCGCGTTGTCACCGGCGTCGCAGCTACCCGAGCAGGGCTGTCTGGCAGCGCAGGAGCTCGAGATGCAGGTGTAGTCGGTGCCGGTGTCGCAGCACTCGCCGTTGGCGCCGCAGGTCGTGACGCAGTCGCCGCCGCTGCACTTCTTCCCGCCGCAGCTGGCGCCGCTGCCGGCGTTGCACGTGCCGGAGCCGTTGCAGGTGGGCGCGGACACCGCCGTGCAGCCGGAGCACGTCTTGGAGCCGCAGGCCGTGCCGCTGCCCGCGTACCCGACGGCGCAGCCCGAGGTGGTGCAGCTCCACGACTGGCAGCCCGAGTTCGTGGCGAGGCCGTTGCAGTTCGTGGAGCCGTTGTCGGAGCAGCCACCTCCGCCGTCGCACTTGTCCTGGTGGTAGAAGGTGGTGCCCGAGCACTGAGCCGACAGCCCGTTGCTGCAGTTCGTCGTGGTCCCGTAGTTCGTGATCCCGCAGCCGGCCGCGCCGACCGGCCCAGAGCACGCGCCGTTACGGCACTGGTTGTCGAAGCTGTTGCAGTCGGTCGAGCCCCCGTCCACGCACACGCCGTTGGCATCGCAGAGGTCCTGCTTCAGGTGCGTGTCGCCCGAGCACCGGTTGTCGCCGCACGCAGTGCCGGACGGTGATTTGTCGGTGACGCATCCGGTCGACGTAACGCAGCGGCCGTTCGTGCACGGCCCGTCCGTGGCGTTGCAGTTCTGCTGCCCGAGGTCCTTGCAGTTTCCGTTGTCACAGACGTCCTGCAGGTTCCAGAGGTCTACGGAGCACGTGAGGCCGCCGCACGGGAAGCCGTTCGGCTGGTTTCCGGCGGTGCACCCCGTCGAGGCGTTGCAGGAGTAGGTCTGGCACGGGTTGCCGAGGTTGCAGTTGGTGGTCCCGCTGTCGATGCACGCTCCGGTGCCGTTGCCGCAGAAGTCGGTGGGGTTGAAGACACCGGTCCCACACGTGGAGGCATTGCACACCTGGCTGGACGGGGCGTTCGTCCAGGCCGTCTGTGAGTTCGCGGGCGTACACCGGAGACAGGCGCCGTTTCCGCTGGCCGCCTGACCGTCGCCGGAGTTGTAGCAGGTGCCGGCGATGAGGCAGGTGCCCGCGTTGACCGGGTAGAGACAGGCGCCAGCGCCGGTGTCGCGGTCGTCGGGGGTGCAGTTGTTCGCGGTGCAGCTCTGGCCGTCATCGCACGGCGTGTTGGTGCCGACGCAGGAGCCGGAGGCATTGCAGACGTCGCCGCCGGTGCAGATGTTGCCGTCGAAGCAGGCCGTGCCCACGGGCTTGGCGACCACATTGCACTCGGTCCCGGTGGCGGCCGCGGTGCAGACCTTGTTGCCGGTGTTCTGGCAGGTGCCGGTGCCCGCCGAGCAGGCGGCGCCCACGTCGTAGCCCTCGTTGTTGCCGTTGACGCAGTTGTCGTCCTTGGTGTTGCAGAGCTCGACGTTGCCGGGCTTCACCGACGCGTCGTTGTCGGCGCAGTCGCCGTTGCTGGTGGCCGTGTACTTGTTGGCCGTGTCGGCCGCGCAGAGGCAGCGGACGTCAGAGGTCACGCCCACGCCGTCGCCGTCCGCGTCCTTGTAGTACTGCGTGCAGCCGCTCGCGCCCTCTTCGTTGATCAGCCCGTCGCAGTCGTCGTCGAAGGACGTCGAGCAGAGCTCGGCCTTGTTCGGCGCCTTGTTCGCGTTGCCGTCGTCGCAGTCGAGGAGGAGCGTGGCGCGGTACCAGGGCGAGGCCGTCTGCTTCTCGCACAGGCAGAGGCTGGTGCTGGTGCCGTAGGTGTCGCCGTCGGCGTCGACGTAGTACGTGGTGCACCCGGTGGCGCCAGACTCGTTGACCTGATTGTCACAGTCCTCGTCGTTGAACGGCGTGGTGTCGCACACCTCGTTCGCCAGCGGCAGCTGCTCACCGACGCACGCCCCGAGCACGCCGCCCGAGCAGGTCTTCGTGCCCGCGTGGCAGTCGCCGACAGGCGTCCCCACGCCCGAGTAGCACGACTGCGAGGCGGTGTTGTTCACGTTCGCGCAGCCGGTGGTGGTCCCGCAGCTGTCGTTGGTGCAGAAGTTTCCGTCGTCGCAGTTCTGCGTCCCCTTGTCGACGCACACGCCGGTCGCCCCGTCGCAGGTGTCCGCCACGGTGTACTGCAGTGACGAGCACGACGTGGCCTGGCACTGGTAGCCCGTGGCCCGCTTCGTCCAGCTGTTCGTGCTCGTCGCCGGAGCGCAGTGGAGGCACGAGTTGTTGCCGTTGCTCGTGCTGTTCACGGTCCCGGTCGGGTCCGAGTTGGTCGCGTAGCACGTCCCGGCGCAGCCCGGCGTCGCCGGGCTGCACGGCGTCCCAGCGATGAAGCAGTTCCCCGCCGCCAGGGTGCACGTGCCGAGGCCGTCACACGACCGGCAAGCGCCGCTGCACGAGTACAGCTGGCCGCCGCACGCCGAGGTGTCGCCCGCGCCGTCGCAGACGTCCGTGTGCGTGCACGCCGCACCGTCGTTGCACGACGTGCCCGACGGCTTGCCGGTCACGCCGCAAAGGGTCGAGCGCGCCCAGGTCTGGTTCGAGTCGTGCGCCAGCTGGTTCACGTCGCAAACCCGCGTGCTCGAGTTCTGGCACGTCCCAGTACCCGCCGTGCACGCCGCGCTGATGTCGCCGTTCAGCTCGTCCGTGGTCCCGTCACAGTCGTTGTCCAGCCCGTCGCAGTACTCGTAGTTCGCGTCGCTCGGCAGGAACAGACCCGTCGACAGCGTGGTGATCTCCGCCGCCGTCAGCTTCACGTCGTACACGCCCACCGCGCCGATCTGACCCTGGAAGTACGAGCTGCCCGGGCGGTAGCCCACGTACAGCGCGTCCGCGCGAGACACCACGTTGCCGCAGCTGGTGTTCGTATCGGTCGAGCGGAGGACGCCGTTCGTGTACGTCTGGATGAGGCAGCTCGCCTTCGAGTACGTACACGCCACGTGGGTCCACGTGTTGGCCACCAGCGCCTGACCGCCGAACCACGCCCAGCTCCCCGCGTCGGTCTGTACCGCGCACTGGAACACGCCGCTGTTCACGCCGATCTCGTAGCTGCTCTCCTTGTTCATGATGATGAGCCCCCCCGAGGTGCCGTTCCACCGCACCCAGCCGGTCATGGTGACCTGCGGCGAGGTGATGTCGTACGGCTTGCCCGCGGCGTGCGCCACGGTGAGGTTCTGGGCCCCGGCGTAGCCGCCGACGCTCGGGTACGGCCGGGTGCCGCCGAGCGCGGCGCCCACCGGCACCGTCTGGGACGGCAGGCTCGTGGTCACGCGCGTGGCGTTATCGGTGGCGTGGTTGTCGAAGCCGGAGACGTCGAGCTCGGTGGTCTGGTCCGAGTTCATGCCGTACGTGCCCCAGACGAGCTTGTGCGCGCAGAACGTGGCCGTGGCGTCGAGGCGGCAGACCTTGATGCCGTCCGCGCACGCGTCGAGGTCCGTGCTGTCGCAGGCCTGGCCCTTGTCGGCGAACGACTCGTCCGCCTGCCCGCTGCAGTTGTCGTCCACGTCGTTGCACTTCTCGGTCGCGCCCGGGTTGATCTGGGCGGCCGGGACGGTGATCCCGGTGTAGCCATCGACGTTCTTGGAGCTGCCCGAGTCCACGCAGTCGCCCGCGGCGGCCACGTAGCCCGGCGGCGGCGAACACGCCTGCACGGTCACGCTCGAGTTGCCGTAGCCGTCGGCGTCGAGGTCCTGGTAGTAGGTGATGAGGACGCCGTTGTCGGTCGCGCCGTTGCAGTCGTTGTCCTTGCCGTCACACACCTCAGCCACCGGCAACACCTGGCCGTTGCACACGTTCGAGCGGCCGCCGTTCGCGCACAGCTCCGTGCCCGGCTTGCACAGACCCACGTTGTTCGTAGCCGGCGCGCCCGTGTAGCAAGCCGAGTCGTAGACGGCCGTGTTGTTCGAGTGCTGGCACCCGGAGACCGCGCTGCACGTGTCCGTCGTGCACACGTTGCTGTCGTCGCAGTTCGTATTGGCCGGGTCCACGCACGTGCCGCCGCTGCAGAAGTGCTGCGGATCGTGAGACGTGGTCGACACACACGACGGGTTGAGGCACGCCCAGCTGCCCGGGCGGTTCGTCAGCTGCGTGATCGAGCTCCCGGGGTCGCAGTACTTGCAGGAGTTGGAGTCGTTGGTGGTGGTGTTCGTGCCACCGGACAGGTCCTGGTTCTGCGAGTAGCAGGTGCCGGCGCAGTTGCGGTCGGTGGGGCTGCACCCGGTCACGAAGCAGTTGCCGCCGTTGACGGTGCAGCCGCCCGAGCCGTCGCAGGCGCGGCAGGTGCCCGAGCAGGTGTAGGGCGTGGTGACCGTACACGCGCTGGTCGCGCCGCCCGAGCAGTTGTCGCCGAAGGAGCACGCGTTGCCGTCGTTGCACGCCACGCCCAGCGCCTTGCCGCTGGTGACGCTGCACACCGTGCTCAGCTGCTCGACCGACTCACAGACCTTGGTGCCCGAGAGCTGGCACTGCGCGTCCGAGCCCGCCGTGCAGGCCGCGCTGAGGTCGGTGTAGGGCTCGTCCGTGCCGCCCGTGCAGTTGTTGTTCGCGCCGTCACACACCTCGAAGTTCCGCTCCACGGAGCGGAGCGACTTCGCCGTGTTCTGGGCCGCGAGCTGCGCCGCAGTGAGCGTGTAGTTGTACCAGGCCACCTCGTCGAAGGTGCCCGCGCCAGCCTGCGACGAATCCAGCGACCCGTTGGCCGAGTCCTGCTCTTGGCCGAGCCACAGGTCGCTCGACCACGCGAACGCCGTGGTCCCCACGTTCACCGACTGGACCTGCGCGCCGTTCTTGTACGCCCGGAACGTCCCCGTGACGCCGTCGTACGTGAACGCCACGTGGTACCAGGTGCCCGCCGCGAAGCTGAACAGGTTGCCGCGGTTCACCGCACGCACGAACACCGTGCCGTCCTGACGCAGCGCCAACCCGTCCTCGGACGCGCCCACGATGAACGACAGCGCGTACTGCGTCGTGGGCACCGTCGTCGGCTTGAACCACATCGACACCGTCCACGCGCTGCCCGAGAAGCCCGCGCTCGGGATCCGGACGTAGCTCGTGGTCGTGCCGCCAGCCGTTTGGAGCGCGGACGCCGAGCCGCTCGCCCCGGTCACGATGGTCGTATTACGAGCCGTGGCGTCGCCCGTGCCGTCCGCCTCGTCCTCCACAGTGCCCGTCGTCGAAGCCGACACGTTCGTGCGACCCCGGTCGAAGCTGAACGCCGACAGCGGACCGTCGTACGTGCACGTCACGCCCGTCTTCGCGGCGTTGCAGACCAGCTCGCCCTCCGTACAGAGGTCAGCGTCCGTCGACTCGTCACACGCCTGACCCTTCGTCGGGAAGTTCTCGTCGATCGTGCTCGAGCAGTTGTTGTCCTGGTTGTCACAGACCTCGGTGTTGCCGGGGTAGTTCGCCGGATCCGCGTTGTCGCAGTCGTCGTCCACACCCGCATAGCCCAACGGCTGGCTGCACTTCAGCGTGGTGCCGTCCGCCGACTTACCGTGGTTGTCCGAGTCGTTGTCCTTGTACCAGGTGGTGAAGTCCGACGCGTTGTCCGTGAGGCCGTCGCAGTCGTTGTCGAGAGAGTCCGCGGCGTTCGACACCGCGCACAGCTCCGTCACCGGCTTCACCTCGCCAACACACGACCCGAACGCGCCGCCCGAGCACGTCTCCGTACCCGAGGAGCACGTCCCGATCCCCAGCGTGGACGCCGGGATGCCCGTGTAGCAGGACCGCGCAAAGCTGTTGTTCACGATCCCGCAGCCCGTCGCGTCCGAGCAAGTGTGGTCCGTACAGAGGTTCGAGTCGGTGCACGCCGTGGTCCCCGCGTCGACGCATGTGCCGCTCTGCACGCCGCCGCCGCAGAAGTCCGCCGGAGCGTGCGTCGTGGTCGACGTACACTTCGCGGCGTTGCACACCGTGGTCGCCGCCGCGGCCGTCCACGTCTGCTGGCTCGTCGACGAAGCGCACTCGAGGCAGCGATCGTTGCCCGTTGCGCCCTTCGAGACGCCGTTCGAGTAACACATCGTCGCGTCGCCGCAGCCCGGCTGCGTCGCGTCGCACCCGGCGATGAAGCACGTGCCCGAAGCCACCGTGCACTTGCCCGTGCCGTCGCAGGAGCGACAGGTGCCCGAGCAGGTGTACGGCGTGCCCGTGCACGCGCTCGTCGCCCCGCCCGTACAGGTCTCACCGAACGTGCACAGGTCCGAGTCGTTACACACCGTCCCGGCCGGCTTGCCTGTGACCGAGCACTCCGTCGTGAGGCCCGCTGCCGCGCACTGCTTCACGCCCGAGTTCGCGCAACCGCCAGAGCCCTGGCTGCACGCCTGGCCCTTGTCGGTGAACGTGTCGTCAGCAGCCCCCGCGCAGTCGTTGTTCAGACCGTCGCAGATCTCGTAGTTCCGCGTCAGCGCCGGGATCCCGCTCGACACCAGCGCGTTCAGCTGCGTCCCGCTCAGCGCGTACGGATACAGAGCCACCTCGTCCATGAGACCCGGGAACGTCACGTGGTCCGCGGAGGCGCTCAGCACCGCCCGACCGATCGTCACCTGCGACGTGTTCGTGTTCATCGAGCCCGTGTAGACGCACGGGGCACCGACCTGCGTGCCGTCCTTGAAGAGCGTCAGCGTCGTCTCGGTCCCGGCCGCGTTCACCGACGCAACCACCGCCACGTGCGCCCAGGTCCCCGTGCTGAGGCTGATCTCGTGGCAGTAGAGGCCCGTCCCGTTGATCTGGTGATATGGGCGCAGCTTCCCGGAGGACGGATCGCCCGACCCGTAGAGCCGGAACTCGATCATGCGCGAGCTGTCGATCCCCTTGGCGAGCACCGAGGTGCGGTTGCCGCTCGGGACGCTGTCCATCCGGATCCAGAAGGCCGCCGAGCCGCCGCGGTTGCCGTAGTTCATCGACGCGTGGTGCGGCATGGTCACCTGACCGCCGCCGCTGAAGTCGAAGCCCTTGCCCGTCTTGCCCGTGACCTGCGCCACCGTGTTGCCAACGGCCGTGGACCACGTGCCGTTCAGCGAGGCCTGCGCCTCGTTCACGATGATCGGCGCCCCCGTGGTGTCGATCCGGTCGCCCGTGACCACCAGCGCCGCGCCGTCGTCGGCGCAGATCGTGCCGGTGCCCGTGGCGTTGCAGATCGTGAGCCCCTCGGTGCAGCTGTCGGCGTCGGAGGTGCCGTCGCAGGCCACGTTGAGCGCGAAGGTCTCGTCGGTCTGCGAGTCGCAGTCCTCGTCGACGCCGTTACAGGCCTCGGAGGCCGTCGGGTAGACGGTGTTCTTCGTGTCGTCGCAGTCGTCCTTGTTGGTGGTGCTGTAGAGCCCCGTCGGCGCGCACAGGCACTTCGAGTCCGAGGTGAGGCCGTAGTTGTCGCCGTCCGCCGACTTGTAGTGGAGCGAGCAGCCGGTGGCGTCCTCTTCGTCGATCTGGTTGTCGCAGTCGTCGTCGATGCTGTTGCACGCCTCGGTGGCCGACGGCTTCACGGCGGCGTTCGAGTCATCGCAGTCCGGCTGGCCAGGCGCAGCGCGGTAGTTGCCGGTCGCAGCGCAGAGGCACTTCGAGTCCGACGCCACGCCGAAGGTGTCGTTGTCCACGTCGAGGTGGAAGATCGTGCAGCCCTGCGCGCCCTCTTCGTCGCCCGTGCCGTCGCAGTCCTCGTCCTTGTCGGCGGCGTCGCACACCTCGGTGGACGGGAGCACCTCGCCGGCGCACGAGCCGAGCACTCCGGCGGAGCACGTCTTCGTGCCGTCCTTGCAGACGCCGATACTCTGGGTCGACGGCGCGCCGCTGTAGCACCCCTCGGTGTACCCGTTGTTCGTGGTGGTGCACCCGAGCGCGGTGTCGCACGCGTTGTCCGTGCACACGTTCGCGTCCGTGCAGGCGGTGATCCCGCCGCCCTGGTTGCACTGACCGGCCGTGTTGCAGGTCTTGGCGGCGATGAACTGGGACGTGCCGCTCGAGGAGCAGGAGGACGCCACGCAGGTGGCGCCGCCGCACGCGGTGTCGTCGTCGACCACGGTGGTCACGCACCGGAAGTTACCGTCACAGGTCGCGTCGGTCCGCTCGCCGTCGCAGGTGGCCGCGTCCGTGCAGCTCGCGTTGACCACGAGCCCAGAGCAGTTCGCGGTGGTGCCGCAGCAGGTGCCCGAGCCGCAGCAGTACCCGTTGTTGCAGTAGTTCGACAGACACTGGTTGGTGCCGCCGCAGGCGTCGCCGTTCGGCTTCTTGGGCACGCACGTGGTGCCGCCGCAGTAGTAGCCCGACACGCAGTCGGCATCGACTGTGCAGCTGTTCTTGCACGTGAGCGGGCCACACACATACGGCGTGCACGGCTCGGCGCCGGCGTCCGTGCAGGTGCCCGTCCCGTTGCACTTGTCGGAGAACGTGTGCGTCGAGCCCGTGCAGGACTCGGCCCCGCAAGCCGTCGTGTTGTCGTACTTCGCGCACTCGGACGCGCCGTCGCAGTTGCCCGTGAGACCGCAGGTCGTGGGATCCGACGACGCACACTCGTTCTTCACGTCCGTACCCGCCGGCGCCGCCTGGCAGCCGCCGTTGCCGTTGCACACGTCGCAGCCACCGCACTGCGAGAGCGGGTCGGTGTTCACCGCCACGAGCCCGCACGCGCCGGCCGCGTCGCAGCGCTGACACGTCCCGCACGCCACCGTGTTGGCCGGGAAGAGGCACGCCCGCGCCCCGTTACAGGTGCCGCCGCAAGTCCCCGTGCCCGTACACTCGTTCGCAGGGTCGGAAAGGTTCGGCACCGCCGTACACGTGCCCAGCGAGCCCGCCACGTTGCACGCCTCGCAGAGCCCACCGCACGCAGAGCCACAGCACACCGCGTCGATGCACTTGTCGGACACGCACTGGTTGTTGCCGCCACACGTGTCGCCGTTCGGCTTCTTCGGCTCGCACACGTTGCCGTTGCAGTAATTGCCCGGCTTGCAGTCCGCGTCGGCAGAGCACGTCGTGGAGCAGCTGCCCGCCCCGTCGCAGTAGTACAGCTGGCAGCCCGCCTCGATGTCCGTGCCCGCCGCGTGCGAACGACACTGACCCAACACTCCAGGCTGGTTGCACAGCGTGCACGCACCGGTGCACGCCGACTCGCAGCACACACCGTCCACGCAGAACGCCGACTGGCACTGGTTCGAGCCGCCACAGAGATCTCCGTTCGGCTTCTTCGGCAAGCACGAGGCGTTCTCACAGTAGTGCGTGGAGGCGCAGTCGGCGTCCGACGCGCAGTCCGTGTCGCACGAGGCGCCAACGCACACGTAAGGCGAGCACGCCGTGGCCCCGCCGTCGACGCAGTTGCCCGTGCCGTCGCAGGTGTCGCGGTTCTGCTGAACACCCGACGCGCACGTCTGCGGCGTGCACTCGGTGCCCGCCACCCATTGGCGGCACACGCCCGCGCCGTTGCACACGCCGTCGTCTTTGCAGCCAGACGCCGACGTCGTCGCACACTCGTCCAACGGATCGGCGCCGACGAGCACGTTGCGGCACGAGCCCGTGCCGTTGCACACCTTGCAGGTGGTGCAGTCGTTGTCCGGGTCGGAGTTGTCCGGCGCGAACGTACAAGTACCCACGGAGCCCGCGCTGTTACACGCCTCGCAGGTGCCGCCGCACGCCTTGTCGCAGCACACCCCGTCGGCGCATTGGCCGGAGGTGCACTCGACGCCCGAGGTGCACGGGGTCCCGTTCGTCTTGGTGGGACCGCACGTCCCGGCCGAGCAGTAGTTCCCCGCCACGCAGTCCGCCGTGGTCACACAGGCCGTGAGGCACGCGTTCGGACCGCAGATGTACGGGTCGCAGGCCGTCGGCACCGCCGAGCTGCAAGTCCCGCCGCCGTCGCACGTCCGCGCCGACTGCGCCGTACCGTTCGTACAGGTCGCGGGCAAGCACACGGTGCCCACCACCCAGCTGCGACACGCGTACGCGCCGTTACACTCGCCGTCGTGGCCGCACGTCGACTCCGCGGACTGCGTGCAGTCGCTCTTCGGATCCGTGCCCTCCACCGCCGCCGTGCACGCCGCGTTACCGTCGCACACACCGCACGCCGTGCAGTCCGAGTGCGGGTCCTGGCCCGCGTCCACGTTGTTCGAGCACGAGCCAAGACCGTTGCAGAGCACACACGTCGCGCAAGAAACCGTGGCCGCCGGGAACCGGCACGCGCCGCTCCCGTTGCACACGCCACCGCAAAGACCCGTGCCCGAGCACTCATTGTCGGGGTCCTGGTTGTCCGTGACGTTCGTGCACGTGCCCTTCGAGCCCAGCAGATCGCAGCGCTTGCAGGTGCCCGCGCACGACCCGTCGCAGCACACCCCGTCGATACAGAAGCCGCTCTCGCACTCGCCGCCGGTCACGCACGGCGCGCCGTTCGTCTTACCGCCGGTGCACGACCCGTTCTCGCACACCGAGCCGGCCGCGCAGTCCGCGTTCGTGGTGCACCCGGAGCCGCAGGTCGGCCCGTCGCAGATATAGGGCGAGCACGACACGCCCAAGTCGTCCACGCACGTGCCGAGGCCGTCGCACTCCGACTTCGCGAACGCCGTCCCCGCGGTGCACCGTTGGTCCTTGCAGACCGTGCTCAGCATCCACTTCTCGCACTGACCGAGCCCGTCGCAGTAGCCGTTGTCGCCACACGTCGACGCCGCCGACTCCGCGCAGTTGTTCTTCACGTCCGTGCCGGCCCCCGCGTTCTTGCAACCGCCCGTGCCGTTGCACACCTGGCACGACCCGCAGCTCGCCGACGGATCCGTGTTGTTCGCCACGAAGCCCGTGCAACCGCCCACGCCGTTACACAGCTGACACACCCCGCAGCTCGTGCTCGTCGAGGCAAACATGCAACCGCCCGCGCCGTCGCACGTGCCACCGCACGCGCCCGTGCCAGTGCACTCGTCCGCCGGATCCTGCCCGCTCGACACCGCGGAGCACGTCCCCGCCAAGCCCGCCACGTTGCACGCGTTGCACAGACCGGTGCAGCCGCTGTTGCAACACACGCCGTCCACGCAGAACCCGCTGCCGCAGTCCGATGCCTCGTCGCAAACCGAACCGAGGTTGCCCTTCGGCACGCAACCGCCGTCGCACGTGCAGCTCGAGTCGCAGTCGCCCTCCACCGAGCACGTCGCCGCGCAAGACGGCGCCGTCTGGTCAGCCGCACCCGTGCAGAACTGGTTCGGGAAACAACCGCACTCGTTTGCCACCGTCGCGCTCGTACACGCCGTGTCGTCCGCAATCGTGCTCGTCCCGCACTTGAACGCTGAGCACGCCGGATCCCCGCGATCGCCCTGGCACTCGGCCGGCGTGTCGCACGCCGCGGCCACCGTGTACGAGCCGGGGCACTGCCCCACGTGCGCGCAGCAGTCGCCGCCCGGGCCGTCGCAGCAGAACTCGTTCGAGCAGTAGCTCGACTCACAGGTCCCGTTCGACAACGAACCCGTGCCGCACGGCATGCCGTTCTGCCGCTTCGCGACGCCGACGTCCTCGAAGGGCTTCACCACGAGGCCCTTGTTGTACTGAACGATGTGCTCGTCGGTGCAGGGCTTCGGCAGAACGACCACCTCGTCGAGCACGCCATTGAACTGACCCACGTTCGTGTTCGGGAGCGCGTCCGAGAACTGACCGAGCACGATGCTCGCCGTCCCAGAGAGCGTCCCAGACCACGCCACCGTGCACGCCAGCTCGCTGTCGATGTAGAGCCGGACGTTCGTCCCGTCCCACGTCGCCGCGAGGTGCACAAACACACCCGCCGTCAGCGCACCGAAGCCGTTGGCCGCGAGCGCGTCCATCACCGCCGTCTTCAGCGCCGCGTCACCGTTCAGCATCACGAACGGGATACCGCCCTGCAGACCGAGCCCGAACTGACCCGCCTTCGAAACCAGCCACTGCGTCGTGCTCTCGCCGTTGCCGAGCCACTTCGCGAACACGCTCACCGTCAGCTGAGGGAACGCCACCGCAGAGCTCGCAGCCAGCACCGCGCAGTCCGACAACGCCGCGCCTACTGCGCCGTTCTGACCGCAGGAGAACCCGTTGCCCCAACGACCCGTCGCAACCGCCGTACCGAAGCCCTTCGCGAAGCCCTTGATCCAGTCGATCCCGTCGCCGCCGTTGCCGCCGTCGCCGCTGCCGTCGAACGCCAGGTTGCCGAAGTCCACCGACGTCGACGACTCGTCATCGAAGCTCAGGTAGCTGAACGGAAGCGGCGGGAACACGTCCTTGATGTCGCCCGAGGGCGGCGCCACGCCCGTCATCACCGCCAGCACGTCTGGCGCCGTCAGCGCGTAGTCCAGGAACAGAGTCTCATCCACAGACCCCGAGAACACGCCCACGTCCGGGACCGCGATCCCCTCCTGGCCCACAAGAACATCCGCCGCCGTCAGCAGGATCTCGGCGCCGCAAGCCACCGAGCCCGCGAGCTTCCCGTCCACGTAGATCTTGATCGACGTGCCGTCGAACACGCCCGCCACGTGGAACCAGACGTTCGTCGAGATCGACACCGACGCGTCCACCCGCACGTAGACGCCCGTGGCCTTGTCCAGCACACGGAAGAACAGCGTGGAGCCGTCGATCCCGATCCCGAACGAGCCCGACTTCGAGATCAGCCACTTGACCCCAGAGTTCCCAGCCCACGAGAACCAGCCGCCCAGCGTCAACGCGCTCTTCCAGGCCGTCAGCGTGCCCGAGCCCGTCAGACGGATGAACTGACCCGCCGCCCCAGTAAACCGAACCGCCTTGCACCAGCGACCCTTGACCCAGCTGATCGTGCCGTTGAGCACCGCGTTCAGGCCCCCGAGCGCCGCGTTCGCGAGGTTCGTTCCGATCCCCTCGCGGAACTTCAGCCATGAAACCGGGGGCTTCGTCTTGAAGTGGCAGAGGTTCACCTTGGGCGGCAGGCGCCAGCCCTTCAGCAGGTTCAGCACCTGCGACGGGCTGAACGGGAAGTCCAGGATCGACAGGTTGTCGATCGTCCCCTTGAACTTCATGAAGTTGCCGTAGGTCGGGCCCCACTGACCCAGCGTGATCGGGTCCAGCGTGGAGAACGGGATCAGACCCGTGTACGGCAGCGCCGCGACCACAACGCCGTTGATCAAGAGCTCGATCAGCCGGCCGTCGAAGCGGACACCGACGTGGGTCCACTGACCCACCGCGATCACCGGCGATCCAAAGCCGCCGAACAGATCCCAGAAGCTGCCGCTGCCGAAGCCGAACGAGCCGCCGCCGCCGACGCTGAAC
>SXGT01274220.1_pt1 | contig 26061 bp, 17 predicted proteins | sample 3176221 | NCBI WGS metagenome assembly SXGT01 (sample SAMN11356862, study PRJNA531348) | freshwater metagenome | isolation source: freshwater sample F1-120 | place: China: Fuxian Lake, Yuxi | collected 2017-12-25
AAGGCCATCGGGGTGCCGCTGGCGAAGCTGGCCGCCAAGGTGATGACGGGCGCCAAGCTCAAGGATCTCGGATTTACGCGCGAGCAGACGCCGAAGCATTGGTGCGTGAAGGAGGCGGTGTTTCCCTTCGTGCGTTTTCCGGGGGCGACCATCGCGCTCGGGCCGGAGATGCGCTCAACCGGCGAAGTCATGGGGCTGGATGACGATCTGGGCGTGGCCTTCGCGAAGGCGCAGGCGGCGGCGAAGCCGGGCCTGCCCACGCAGGGCAACGTCTTCCTTTCGGTCAAAGACAGCGACAAGGCCCGGGCGGTGGAAATCGCGCGGGCGCTGGAGGCGCTCGGCTTCACGCTCTGCTCGACGAGCGGCACCGCGAAGATGATTGCCGACGCCGGCGTGAAGGTGAAGCGGCTCGCCAAGATCCAGGAAGGCCGGCCCAACGCGGTGGACTTGATCAAGAACGGCCAGATTCAGATGGTGATCAACACGCCGGACGGGATGATTCCGCGCCGCGACGAAAATGCGATCCGCTCGGCGGCGCTGGCCCACAACGTGTGCATCATGACCTCGATCGCGGGTGCCGGGGCGGCGGTGGAGGGCATTCGCGCGCTGAAGGAAAAACACATCGGGGTGCGGCCGATTCAAGCCTACCGCGGCAACGTAAACGTGGTGTGAGCCCGGAGATTTTCTAACGCGGATACCGCGACCCTCCTCCGGCGGGCAAGCCGAGTGGTTGGCGATTCTTTTGCCCCAGAGATCACCGCGGTCCAAACCGGGGACACCGAGAATATCCGAGCTGCAGGACTGCCGCTCGGTGGGCCAGTTCTGCGGCTGGAAAATGCTCGCAGAGCCGCACGATTTGCATGAAGGGCGTCGCGGCCGGGCCGCGGTGCGAAATCTTGCGGACCGGGATTGCCATTGTCGCGGGCGTTTCTTTGCTGGCGGCATGTTGCGATCTCTTCTCCGTCCCGGCCTTGTCTCCCCGGCCGTAATTTTCCTGGCCGGTTGCGCCACCACCGAATCCGGCGAGACCATTTCGGACCCCGCGAGCCCGGGCGCCGCGGTGGCGGAAGTCCGCGCGGAAGCCCCGCGGGAGCGCGTCACGGCCACCGAGGCGGCGGTCGCGGAGCGGCGCTCGTCCTCGCCGTCGTCGGGCGCACGCGAGAGCTCGGGCAATGCTCCCACCGAAACGGCCAAGCTCGTCGATCAGCTGAATGAGGCGGCCCGCGAACTGGCGACCCTCCGCACGGCGAATGCCAAGCTGCGCACCGAGCGACCGCGCCCGGCGGCGACCGCGACCGAGGCCGGCGTGAAGGTCGATCCGGCCGACGAGCGACTCGCGGCGAGCCTCAAGACCTTTACGCAATTCAAACAGGAGATGGCGGCGGTTTTGGCCGAAATCGATCGGCTCAAGAGGTCCAACGCCGATTTGAGTGCGGAAATGAAGTCCGGGGCGGAGCAAACGAAGCTGGCGGCGGAGCAGACGCGACAGGCGAAGGCGGCGATGCAGCGCGTCGAGGATGACCTGCGGACGGAAAAACGATCCCGGCTCGAGGCCGAGACGACCGTCACGCAACTCCGCGAACAGCTCCGGACGATTGCGCGCGCGATGTCCGGTGCCGGCCTCAGTGCCGAAAAACTCTCGGCGCAAGCCGAAGGTGGCGAGACGCGCGGGAAATCGGGTGCGCGCCCGCCCACCCGCTATGTCGTGCGGGCAGGTGATACGTTGGAAAAAATCGCGGACCGGATGTATGGCGATGCCGGGAAGTGGCGCGTGATTCTCGATGCCAACCGCGGGCGCGTCGGCGTCGATCGGGCCCTCGAAACTGGCATGGAGATCGAGATTCCGCGAAACTGAGGGGGGAGTTCCGTCCCCCTGCATCCGGCATGTCCTCCGGCGTTCCCACTTTAATTGCCCTGCTGCACGGTCCCGACCAGCCCGGTCTCGTCGCGCGAGTGGCTGGTTGGATCTTTGAGCGCGGGGGCAACATCCTCCATGCCGACCAGCATCGGGACATGGAGGCGGGGGTGTTTTTCCAGCGGGTGGAGTGGGTGCCCTGCTTTGCTCCGGCTTCTGGAGCCTTGCCGGAGGCGCCGTCTGGTGGTCGTACGGTGATTGAGGCGGCGTCGGAGTTCACGACGTTTGCCGCCACACTCGGGATGAGCGCGCGGGTTCTCTCCTCGGCGCAGCGGGCGCGGGTGGCACTTTTTGTCTCCAAGGCGGACCACTGTTTTCACGATCTCGTCCTCCGCGGGAAGGCGGGCGACTTTCCGGGCGAGATTGTTGCCGTCGTGGGCAACCATCGGGACCTGGCGGAGGCGGCCGCAGGCTATGGTCTGCCGTTCCACCATGTGCCGGTGAGCGCCGAGACGAAGGTGGCGGCCGAGGCGCGGCAGCTCGATCTCCTGCGGGAGCTGCGGGTGGAACTGGTCGTGCTGGCGCGTTACATGCCGGTGCTGTCGGCGGATTTTATCGGGCGGTTCGGCGCCCCGGTCATCAACATCCATCACTCGTTCTTGCCGGCGTTTGCGGGCGGACGGCCGTATCATCAGGCGCATTCGCGGGGCGTGAAACTGATCGGCGCAACGGCGCACTATGCGACGCGCGACCTCGATGAGGGGCCGATCATCCATCAAGATGTGGTGCGGGTGACCCACCGGCATGGGGTGGATGACTTGGTGCGCAAAGGCCGGGACCTCGAGCGGCAGGTGCTGGCGCAGGCCTTGCGGTGGCATCTGGAGGGGCGGGTGCTGGCCTACGGCAACAAGACCGTGGTGTTTGACTGATTTCGCCGCGGCGGGGGCAACAAACTATTGCGGGGCAAAAACGGCGTTTTCCGGCATGGACACGGCCGGGGGCATTTGTTCTTGTCGGCGGTTCCAATCGTAAAAACACGCCCGCATGACCACGCCAGCCACTCCTTCTGACAAGACTCCCGCCGGTGATGACCGCAATTTGGTCGCGGTCGACGCCACGACTGCGCTCACGTTTGAGGACAAGCTGCAGCTCTTCTGGGGGAAGAACCGCAATGCGATTTTCGCGGTTTGCGCGCTCGTGGTCGTCGTGATCGTCGCCAAGGGCGGCTGGGAGTACCTCGCCCGCCAAAAGGAGCTCGACATCGGCAATACCTACGCGGTGGCCACGACCCCGGAGGAGTTGAAGGCGTTTGCCACGGCGCATCCCGGTCATGCCCTCGCCGGAATTGCACAGGTTCGCCTGGCGGATGATGCCTACAAAGCCGGCAAAGCCGCTGACGCGATTGCGGGTTACGAGAAGGCGCTGACGGTCATCAAGGATGGTCCGCTGGCGGCGCGGGCGAAGGTGGGCCGCGCGTTGGCCAAGGTTCAGACCGGCAAGGCGGCGGATGCGACCAACGAACTCAAACAGCTCGCGGGCGACGCCAATCAATTCAAGGCGGTGCGGACGGAAGCGGTTTATCATCTCACGAGCCTGGCGGTCGAGGCGGGCAACGCGACTGAGGCGCAGAAGTACGTCGACCAGCTCATGCAGATCGACGTCTCCAGCCCGTGGACGCAGCGCGCCATGTCGGCGCGCGCCACCTTGCCGGCGACCCCGGCCCCAGTCGCTCCCGCGGCACCGGAAGCGAAGAAAGACGAGCCGGCGGCGGGCGTGCAGGTCAAGCTCCCGGGCAAGTAAGGGCCGGCGCGGGGCGGCTGGTCGGGCTTTCTTTCCCGCTCACGACACCACGACATTCTTGGCGAGGGTTTTGAACCGCTCACCGTTTGCCTGCACCACCGTAATCGAAACAAAGCCGGTCTTCCCGGTCTTGATATTTCGCACCACGCCGGATTTCCCGGCGTGCACGCCGCCGACAACTTTGCACTGCGCCCCGTCTCGAACACCGCCTGACGGTTGGTCTTTCATAAAGGGGATTTTCGCCCGGACGGGGCACTCCGGGTTTACCGTGGAATCGACGGATGACCGGGCGGCAGGGCGGGGGCCGCGGCGCGGGGCAGCACGCGCAGGTAATCTCCGGGCGGGCGTTCGATTGCGCGCAGATCGGCGTGCGAGATCGTGATCTCGCGGCTCGCCGCTTTTTCCCCGGCGGTCATCCGCAACTGACCGCTTTCCGTGATGAGCACGAGCCGCTCGATGATGCCGGGATCGCGGCGGCGAACCCGGGCCGCCGTACCCAGCCCGAAACGCATGTGGCCGGCGCCCAGCAGGACAAGCGCGGTGCGAGGTGCCGCGCCGTCCGTGCGCCGGGCCGCGACGATGTTGGCCGCCATCGTCTCGTCGCGGGCGGTCTGGGCCTCGAACATCGGGCGCAGCTTGGCGGGATCGACGGCCATATGCACAGCCAGTTGGAGCTGCATGAGGCGCTCGTAAACCGGATCGTCGGTCACTACCTCGGCCGGCAGCAGGCCGCGTTGGTCGGCGGGAAGTCGGGCGAGGCCGCCTCCGCGACTCACCGCGCGGATCACTTCGGCCGGGGCGTTGAGGGCGCGAATGGGGATGCGATGCTGGCGCGCGAATTCACAGAGCGCCCGGTAGTCGGCATAATTTTTCCATTTCTTCGCCCAACCGATTTCAGTGACGAGGGCGTCGAAATCAATTTCCCGCCGGTGGTACCGGTCGACCGCGGCCTGGTCGCGCGCCTCGAGTTGTTCCATGCACAGCACCAGCGGGATGCCGCGCGCAAACAGGTCCTGCAGGAGCTGAAGCTGCACGACGTGATGCCGCTCGATCGAATGGGCTTCGCCGACGAAGACGACCCCGGCGCCGGCCAGATCGGCGATCACCTCCGGAGCAGACGCTTCTTCGCCGCTCACCAGATCGAGCCAGAATTCGGCGGGCGGCGGCCGTTTCGAAACACTGTTGCAGGCGGGGAGCAGCGCGAGCAGGGCGGCTGGTATAATGGCGGAACGAAGCGTGATCACGTCGGCAGGCTCGCGGCTGCGATTATTTTGACAAGAATCCTTTCGGACGGACCGCGGGGGATGGCGCAAACGGCAGCGTGTCGGGCGTCACGACCACATTGGTCGTGAGTTTGAGCGGCGCGGGACCGCCAAGCTCAAACGTCAACTCCATCATGAACGCCGTCCATCCGGCGGCGGGCCGCGGAACGGTGGCGGTGAAAACGCCGTCTCGTCCCGCGACGGGCGATGAGGTCCAGCCCGGCCCGAAGGTCTCGAGCCGGAAATCCCGCGCCACCGGATTGGTGGCCTGCCAGAGCCGCACTTCGCGCGGGGAAGTCTGGCTCGTGACGGTGAGCGATCCATCTGCGTCCTGTTGCCAGGAGAATCGCGGCAGGGCCACGCGGTTCAGAATTGCGTGATGCCACGCCGCGAGCGTCCGGGTGGCGTCGCTGTTTTTGAGCGAATGATCGGCGTTGGGCACGTAGCGCAGGTGCTTCACCCCGGGCAGTTCGCTAAAGTAGAATTGAGACGAGTCCGGCAGGAAGAACTGGTCGCCGCAGGCGTTGATCAGGAGCTTTGGCATCGTCAAGCGGTCCCGATACGAAAACGGATCCTCGATCGTGTAGAGGGCGGCCAGCTCCGGGGTGCCGGCCCAGTCGAAGATGCGGTGCGTCACGTAATCGCCGACGGCCGGCGCGAAGAATCCATAGGCCCGGTGGTGATGCGTCATCGATCGCTCGACGTTGAGGACGTCGATGACGATGGGGCACAGGGCCACCACCCGCCGGTCGACGGCGGCGGTCAACCAGGCGGTCCAGCCCCGCTTCGAGGCGCCAGAGACGACAAACGTCTCAACCGCCGCACCGCCACCTTCCGGGGTCGCGAGGAAGGCGGTGACGGCATCCATCGCCCGCACCGCCGCCTTGGTCATGGGCAGGCGGGCCGGCCACCGCTCGTCACCAGTTTTCATATACTTGGCCCAGGTATACGCGATCAAGTCGTCTTCCTTGCGCTCCCGGCCGTCCTGCTCGAACCCGAGCGGCTGGTTTGGGATCATGCGCAATTCGGCCACGACCGAGCGGGTGGCCCGGGCGATTTCGACCAGGTCTCGCGACGGTTTCGGCGGATCGCCCGGCCGGTTGGATCCGCCCGAGATCAACAGCAGCGCGGTGCGGTGGTCGAGCAAGTCGGGTTTGACGACGAGCAGCCAATGCCGCCACTCGGGGCGGTTGACCTCGGCGGGCGTCAGCCAGTGCTGGGAGACCAGGTCAAGAGCGTGGGCGGTCACGCCGTCGGCGCGCGTGGAGGAGACGTGTTTCCAGCTGAAGTTCGCATCCGGTCTGGCGACGTAGCGATCCAGCGCGGTGGCCTGCGCGCCGGTTCGCGCGGTGTCCGCCGCGACCAGCCGGAGACCCGCGGCGAACGCGAGGAAGGCGAGGAGCAGCCGGGCGGAGAGCGGGGTCATGCCGGATCCGTGGCGACGCCCGACTACGCCACCGGAGGGGCGGGAGTCCAGGCGGCCGGCAGGGCGTGGAAGATGTAATATTCGCGCATGCCGTCGATCGAAGAGCGCCCGTAGGACTCGCATTGGCCGGTGAGCCCGAGGGTGGTCATCCCGGCCTCGCTGATCATGGCCTGGGCTCCGAAGCCCCGGGCGATCTTTTCGCTGCGAAAGACCACGTTGACGGCCGTGCCGGTGATTTCCTGGCCATTTTCACTGCGGCTGAAGAGCACGCTGCCGTAGTGGGAGACGAGGCGGAATGGCAGCTTGCTGCGGGGGCGCCACGCCTCGATCGCCTGGAGGGCCGTGATGACCTGCTGGGGTTTGACTTTGTTCTCCACCCAATACGCCAGCACGGCGTCGCCCACGTAACCGTTGATTTGTCCGCCGTTTTTTTCAATGAGCGGGCGCAGGGCGGTGATCCAACCCTGCAGCTGGCGGAGGGCGGCCTCGCTGCCGAGCTTCTCCGTGAGGGTGGCGGAGCCGACGACGTCGACCAGCAGCAACCAGCAGACGCTCTCGTGGATCTGATCGATCGCCTGGGTGGTGGCGCCGACCGCCGCCGCTTCTGCCGGGCCGAATCCGCTTCGCTTGCGGCGGAAGCGGAGCGTGGTGGTGCCGAATCTGATTTCGTCGCCATCGCGGAGATGGGCCGGGCGGGTGACAGCCGTGCCGTTGAGGTAGGTGCCGTTTCGACTGTGCAGATCACTGAGCAAGAAATTGCCGCCATCACGTGCGATCATCGCGTGCTGGCGGGAAAGCTCGGGCACTTCGAGGACGAGATCGTTGTCGGGCGAGCGGCCGATGGTGCACCGGCCCATCAGCCAGAACGTCCGGCCGTCAGGCAGTTCCAGCCATGAGTCGGTGGTCGCGGTAGGAGCGGGCGTGATCATGGAAGGGAAAAGGCGACTGGCGCCATTTTCAAGCAGTCGGGCGCTCCGAGTCGAGCCTCCGTTGCAGAGTGGTCGCAGACGAAGGCATCTCGGAGATGCACCCGGCGCGGAGGGGCGCTTGCCCAAGCGCCCGTCATTTCCCCGACGGCGGTTGGAAACCCCTGACGCAGGAAGGCAAACCGGCGCTTCTTGAGGCCCACTGCGAGCACCGACAATCTTTTGCCGCACCTTTAGAATCGCACCGAGTTTGTGATGAACAACGTGCGGCCCGGGGAGGCGATGGTGCCACCTTCGAAGTAGAGCGTGTCGAGGAGGTTTTGCACATTGACCGAAGTCTTGGCCCGGAAGCCCCGGATCGTCCACGGAAGCGAGATCGTCGAGTCGAACACGAAGTAGTCGCCGGACTGGAAGCCGCCATTGAGCGGGTTCCACTCGACTGAGCGCGCAATGACCATCTTCGAGGAATAGCGGGTGCCGAGACCCACCGCGAGACCGCGGCCCAATCCGCCGAAGCCCTCGGTGAAGGTATATTTGCTGAACGTGTTCAGGCGGAACTCCGGCACGTTTTCCAGGCGCGCGCCATAGTAGATGTCGCTACCGACCCTGGCTTGCGGCGTCGAGGCGTTGTAGGCCGCGGAGCCGGGCTTGTTGACCGTCGGGGCCTTGTCGGTCTTCGCCGTCCACAGCCAGGCGCTGTTGATCATGGACTGGAAGTTTCGGACAGGGGTCCAGATGGCTTCAGCCTCGGCGCCTTCAATCACGTCTTTCTGGCCAACGGTGCGCCAGGGGAGAATGGTCCTGCCCACCAGGTTGATGCCAAGGCCGGGAGGGATATTAGTCGAGCCCGCGGGTCCGAAGTACTGGTAATTGTTCACGCCGTTGAGCGGTTCGATCATCCTCTTCGTGGCGTCGTTGGCGACGCGGTTGACGCGGTACATGTGGAAGATCGAGAGCGTGCCAACGAGTTTGTCGTCCCAGAGGCTGGTCTTCACGCCGAGCTCAAGGTTCTGGCCGGTCTCCGGTTTGAGGCGCACGTCGGCCCCGTTCTCATGGAAGGCGGCGTTGAGATCATCCGCGCTGTTAATCGTCTTCCCATTGTAGACGAACGGCTGATTGCCGAGAAACTTCTTCGCGCCCTCAACGATGAAAGGCACGTTGAGTTTCGAGTACCCGCCGGCATTGGAGGCGGGGTTGCGATTATAGATTTTGCTCATCGACGTGTAGATGTTGATGTTCTTCTTCAACTCATAGGAGACACCCGCCATCCATGACGTGCCGGCGATTCGTGAAAACAGGCTGTCGGTGTCGCCCGCGAAGGTGGGGTCGATGCCGAAGACGTCGGGAGGGTACTTGGCCGGATCGGCGAAAGCATAGGGCGGCGGCGCAAACCACGGGAAGTTGTGCACCTGGGATTGGCCGCTGTCGCGGTGCATCTCGCGGCGGACGCCGCCCATGATGGTGAGGCGGTCGTCGAACGCCTGACCCTGATAGTTGATGTAACCGGCCTGATCCTGGGTATAATATCCGTCCAAGACACTGCGGTCGATCGCGGCGAGTTTCCTGATGTCGGGCGCGATCTCGAAGCCTGGATCCCACTCGAAGAAAACCTGCTGGACCGTCTTGATTCTCCCGAAGCGGTCACGGATGACTTGATTGACCGGAACGTTGGCCTGGAAGCCCACTGGAACGAGGAGCGTCCCACCGCCACCTGAAATGGTCGTATTGGCCGCCGGATTAGATGCTCCGGGGATATTGCCGTAGAAAGGGAATGCCGCCCCGCCGGCATTGGCGAAAAACTGCTGGAGATTTTCGCGGAAGAGACCGCCGACGAGAACCTTGTTCTTTACCCGGAACAGATCCTTTTTGATGACGAGGTCGAACTGATGCTCGGTGACCTTCTTGTAGGAACCGGCGGAGGCGCTGGCGAGGGTGTTGAAGCGGCGGCCGTCGGCGTAGGGGGTGATGCCGCCTTCGATGGAATCGAAGCGATTGTTGTCCTTCGTCATCACATAGCGCACGTCCAGCCAGCGGAAGGGTGAGGCCTCGACCGTGGCGTCCGTGGTATTGACGGTGTCGTGCGTTAGCGCACCGCGGGCATTGAAGCTGAACGCCTCGTCGTGAATCCGCGTGTTGTTCGCATCCTGATAGTAGGCGCCGCGCACGATCCGGGTGTAGGTCGGCAGCGTGAAATTGTTCGCCGCGAGGCGCATGTCGTTACCCCAGATGACCTGGGCGCCGGGATTCAACATGCGAGTGCGGTAGGCGTTGGCATCGGTGCCGAAGCCCGCAACGTCAATGAGACTCGGCGTGGGATTGGCATAGGCTTGAAACCAGCCGTCAGGATAGATCCAGTCCTGGTTCCGGGTTTGCGCGTATTTCTGATCCAACCATTCGGCGCGGAAAGTGATGCTCAGCTTTCCGCTGTCGAAAGGGACAATCTTGAGCGCACCGGTGACATTGTTGTTTTTCTTGTAGTCCCAGCGGCGTTCGCCCGCGCTGTTCTCCCAGGAGCCGATGACGCGCAAGGCGGCTCTTTTCGAGAGTTCCTGATTGGTGTCGACGACCACTTTTCTCTTTTGGTCGGAGCCGGACGTGTGGGTGACGCTGGTCGGGATCCTGGCGAACTGCGGGTCCTTGAGGATGTAGTTGATCACCCCGCCGGGCGCCCCTTGGCCGAAGAAAAGGGCGGCGGGCCCTTTGACGACTTCGACGCGATCCGTGTTATCGAGGTTGAACGACGTGTAGCGCTGAGTGCCATTGCGCAGCATCGTGTTCACCTGGAAGCCGCGAATGGTAAACACACCCACGGGCGCGGGGGTTGCGTTCTGCGGGCGCTGCATGGGGAAATTGTTGTCGCCCGATGCCGAGGCCGTGTAGCGCAGAATATCCGTGATGTTCTGCATGTTCGTGTCCGCGATGAAATCGGAACTCAGGATCGAAATCCCGAGCGGCGTGCGCTGGATCTCCGCGCCGATGCGGGTCGCCGTAACAGAGTTCGTCTTGAGGTAGCCGTAGTCGCGATCGGAATTAACCTGAAACGGCGAGAGGACCGTGATGCCTTCGCCGGCGGGAAGCGCGGCCGGCGCGACACCCGGGGCCGTGGAGACAGCCGGAGGTGCGGCCGTCGTGACAGCGGGTTGAACGGCGGGTGGGATCGCGGGCGCGGTGACGCCTCTAGCTTGGAATTCAGCGAGCTGCTTGCGGAGGGCCGCGATCTCTGCGCGCGCCAGGCGGAGTTCCTCGGCGTCGCTCAACTGCGCCAGGGCAAACGGAGCGACCATAAGGATCGCCAGCGAGGTTGCCCAGGCGCGCGTGGCGGACCGGACTGGAGGGGTCATTGCGGGGTTCACTTTCTTGGGGGTCGTGGGTTGAAGTGGTGAAACGGTGAAACGGTGAAACGGTGAAACGGTGAAACGGTGAAACGGTGAAACGGTGATGCCGATTCGTCGTTGGGGGGTAGATTGATTATCGATTCGCAAGGGCTAATAATCAAGGTTCGTTCCGAGCAGAGTGTAGCTTTGGCGTCGATTTCGGATCGATGGTTCCCGACCCGCGTTCGGCAAAACCAGTGGCAGAGGAATGGAGGCAAAGGAATGGGAGCCTCTGCTCGAATGCTTGGTTTTTCCCTTGCCTCCATTCCTTTGCCTCAGTCGGCCGATTCCCTTGGCTTGCCCGCCGCAGGAGGGCTTGCGCTGCACTTTACCCACAATTCTGATTCAGAAAATCGGCCAACCGCCCCTCTGGAGCGGCGGTTTCCCAACCGCCGAAGTACGATCGGCGAACCGGTGTTGGGCGGTTGGAAACCGCCCCTCCTTCGAGCTGCCCTCTGCGAGCCGCATTTGTCATCGCCGAATTGTGGGCAAAGTGCAGGGTTTGCGAGCCGGTCCGATGGGGTTCCTTTTTCTGCCAACTCTGTTTCTGCCATTTTAGTGGTTCATCACTGGCGCAACGAAGAATCCAGCAGCGCGCCCACATGCCAACATCCGACTGGATTCTTCGCTGCGCTCAGAATGACAAAGTAAGGTGGGAATCTCGTGACTCTCTTTTCCGCCCCGCGGGTGAAGAACGCCGCGGGAATCGCGCGGAAAATCAGGGGTCCAGCGTCACTTCGATGCCCTTGACGGGTTTGCCCTCGGTATCGGTGAACCGAATGGAGCCCTGCCAAAATTTGCTTTCATTCACCACTTTGAAGACCAGCACATTCAGCCCCGCGTTCAGCGTGATGTCTGGCACCCGGTCGAGGTCCCGGGTGAAGCTGAGCATGACAGGAGTTTTGTGCACCTGCTTCCCATTCAGGTACACCTTCGACAAATCGTCGCTGCCCACCAGCACCTGGAGTCCGTGCTGCGCGGCCTCCGACCGGATGTAGCAGACCGCATAGGCCACGCTGCGTTGCGTCACTCCGCGCCTCAGGCGTTCGTTGAATTTGATCACGTAGTCGTCGGCGAGGTAAACCTCCTGCCACTTTAGCTCGACGCCCTGTACGATTGCACCGTCCCCCGGCTTGGGTCTAAGCCGGCTTTCGTTGGCAATCTGCTCCGCCTCCAGTCCCTCCATCACGCTCTGCTTGGGGGCCAGCTTCATGGGAGCCAGGATGAGCCACTGCTTGATCGCGCCCGCTTCCCGGGCCGAGGCGAGGGATTCGGCATCTTGCTCGACCGCCCGGTTGAGGACTACGGCGGGCAGCGATCGCTTCGCCTCGGTTTCCTCCACCTGCCAGGCAGCGACCTCTTCCGCTCGCGCGGCCCGCCACACCCTGGCTGTCCGATCATCGCTGGCCGTGAGAATCTGCCGGCTGTCTCGGGAAAAGGACACCGACCCAATCCTGTTGCGATGCCCCTGCAGCGTGAGCAAGGCCCGACCGTTGGTCGACTCCCACACTTTGGCCGTTTGATCCAGGCTGCCGGTGACAATCCGCTGGCCGTCCCCGGAGAAGGCCGCGGACAAGACCGCTCCGCTGTGTCCTTTGAGCGTCAACAGTTCCCGACCACTGACCGCGTCCCAAACTTTGGCCGTCGACTCTGCGCCGCCGGTTACGATCCCGCTGCCGGTGACAATCCGCAGGCCGTCCGGGGAAAAGGCCACCGACCCAATTGCAGCGCTGTGCCCTTCGAGGGTCTGCAGTTTCCGACCACTGGCGGCATCCCACACAATGGCGGACTTGTCTTCACTGGCGGTGACAATCCAACGGCCATCCCGCGAAATATCCACCGCGTTGATCGGATAGCGGTGTTCTCTCAACACCAGCAGTTCGCGGCCGCTGGCCGCATCCCACACCTTGGCCGTCGTATCTCCGCTCCCGGTGACAATTCGCCCGCCGTCAGCAGAAATGGCCACGGACCAAATCGGAGCCCGGTGGCCCTCAAACGTGACGAGATTCGAGGCCTTGGCCGCGTCCCACACCTTGGCGGTTTGATCGACGCTGCCGGTCACAATTATCCTCCCGTCCGGGGAATAGGCCACCGCAACGACCTTATCGCTGTGTCCTTTGAGCGTCAGCAGTTCCTTGCCACTGGTCGTGTCCCACACTTTGGCCGTCCGATCGTCACTGCCGGTCACGATCCGCCGTCCGTCCGGAGAAAACGCTGCCGACCAAATCCCGGCGTTGTGACCCTCGAACGTGCGCAGTTCGCGCAGCCTGGTCGCGTCCCACACCCTGGCCGTCTGATCGGAAGCGCCGGTGACAATCCGCTGGCCGTCCGGAGAAAACGCCGCCGCGTAGATTAGCCCGCTGTGTCCTTTGAGCGTGAGCAGATTCGTGCCGCCGGCAGCGTCCCAGATCTTTGCGGTGCCATCGAAACTGCCGGTGACAATCCGTTTCCCGTCTGGTGAAAACACGGCAGACGTTATCACCCCGGTGTGACCCTTGAGAGAGAACAGCCGTTGTCCGCTGGCCGCCTGCCACACCAGGGCCGAAAAATCGGCACTGCCGGTGACGATCCGCTGGCTGTCCGGAGAAAACGACGCGTCCATAACCGGGGACGTGTGCTCCGCCAGGGTGAGCAGGTTTGAACCGTTGGCGGCGTCCCACACCCGTGCCGTCTTGTCTTCACTCCCCGTGACGATCCGTCGTCCGTCGGGGGAAAAAGCCGCCGCCCTAATCGCGGCGTTGTGGCCCTTGAGGGTGAACAGCTCCTGACCATTGGCCGACTCCCACACTTTGGCCGTGTGATCAAAACTGCCGGTGACGATCCGAAGTCCGTCGGGGGAAAAGGCAACTGAGTCCACCTGCTGCCCGTGGCCCTTGAGCGTGAGCAGTTCCTGACCATTGGCCGTCTCCCACACTTTGGCGGTGAGATCATAACTGCCGGTGGCAATCCGCTGGCCGTCCGGTGAAAAAGCCACGGAGAAAATCTGCGCGGTGTGCCCCTTGAGCGTGTGCAGTTCACGGCCGCTGGCCGCATCCCAAACCTTGGCCGTCTTGTCGCGGCTGCCGGTGACAATCCATCGACCGTCCGGGGAATAGGCCACCGCTGTTATCCAGCTACCGTGCCCTCGGAGTGTGGTCAGGGCCTGGTGAGATTGTAGCTGCCAGTAATACCATTCAAAACCGCGGGCCGGAGATTCCCGCGTCTCTTCCAGCAATTCCCGCAGCAACTCAAGATTGTCCTGGTCCCACGCCTGCTGGGCCAGGTTCATGGTGGCCACATAGAGATGGCGCTGGGCGCCTGCCTTCTCCGCGTCTGCCCGCAGGCGCTGCTGCTTTTCCGCCACCTGGGCGCGTTCGGCCTTCATTTGCTGTTCCACGGCGGCACGACGTTGCGCGGTTTCACCGGCGAGCGCCTGGCGCTCGCGCAGAAATGCCCAGGTGGAAAGACTCAACCCGGCCACGAGCGCGGCGGCCACGGCCGTCGCGGCGGTGAACACCAGCCGGTTTCGGCGGAAAGCCTTTTGAAAACGATACGCCGCGCTCGGAGGCCGCGCGAGGACGGCTTCGTCGTCGAGGTGCCGTTGGATGTCGCTCGCGAGGCCGCTGGCGGTTTCGTAGCGGCGCTTGCGATCCTTCTCGAGGCAACGCATCGCGATCCAGTCGAGATCGCCGCGCATGAGCGTGGAGAGCTGCGCCGGGGCGAGGCCGCGCTGGCGGGCGAGCGTGGTGCGCTCGGCGTCGGTGAGCGTATCGAGGCGGGTCGAGGGCCGCGGCGGATCCACTTCGCGGATCATCTTGCGAATGTGATCGAGGCCGCCGGCGACGAGCGTCTTCGGATCGAAGGGCGGCCGCCCGGTGAGCAGCTCGTAGAGCAGGACGCCCAGCGAGTACACGTCGCTGCGGGTATCGACGTCGAGCGCGTTGAACTCGACCTGCTCGGGGCTCATGTAGGCCGGCGTCCCGATGAACTGCTCGAACGCGGTGAAGAGCGTGTTGTCGGTGAGGCGGCCCTGCGTGGCTTTGGCGATGCCGAAGTCGATCACCTTCGGCACGGCCACGTCGTCGTGGAGGGTCACGAGGATGTTCGACGGCTTGATGTCGCGGTGAATGATCCCTTTCTGGTGCGCGTGCTGGATCGCGTGGCAGACCTGGATGAAAAGCCGCAGGCGCTCTTTCGTCGCCAGGCTGCCGTCGTCACAGAAGCGGGTGATTGCAACGCCCCGCACCAGTTCCATCACAAAGAAGGGCCGGCCGGCATCGGTGGTGCCGGCGTCGAAGATCCTGGCGATGTTGGGGTGATCCATCATCGCGAGCGCCTGGCGCTCGGCTTCGAAGCGCGCGATGACTTCCTTCGTGTCCATCCCGAGCTTGATGACCTTGAGCGCGACGCGGCGGCGGACGGGTTCCTCCTGTTCGGCCATCCACACGACGCCGCAGCCACCCTCGCCGATTTTCTGCAGCAGCTTGTAACGGCCGATCATGTCGCTGGGTTTTTCCTCCGGCGACGCGATTTGGCGGGCGACGAAGGCGGTGGGCAGCGCACGTTCCACCTCGGCGTATCCGGCCAGCAGTTCCTCAACCCGGCCGCGCATCGCGGGATCGTCCGCGCAAGCGCGGACCAGAAAGTCTGCGCGCTCGCCGGCGGGCAGGGCGCGCGCAGCGGCAAAGACAGTTTCGTCACGATTCAGGGGAGGGGAAACCGGAGCGGAGGCGGGCGGGATCAGTCGCGAGCCGGAGCGGAGGGCGGAACGAGGTTGTGGGGGAGCGGGGTTGGCGGCAAGGGAGGTTTTTTCTTCGAAAAACCTTTTTTCCGGAGAATCCAACACGGCTATTTTTTCGCGCGGGTGGCGAATACTCCGAACAGAGTTGAACGCGGAGCTCGCTAAGGTCGCGGAGAAAGAGCCTTTTCACTCCGCGCTCTCCGTGTCCTCCGCGTTTCAATTCTTCGCGGCATGGTCGCAGGCTGCGCGATGCGCCATTTCTCCCGGGCGCAGTTTTTTGCCGTAGCTCACTTGGAATTGGTGCCGGCCAAGAGCACCGGCGTGCCGCGGATCACGGTCGGTTCTTGCACGCTGAACGCGAAGGTCTGCCGCAGCTTGGTTTCGACCGCCTGGCCGTCCCTGGTGGCGGGGGTGAACGTCCACCGCTTGATCGCGTCCAGGGTTGAGGCGTTGAATTCAAAGTTGTTGCTGTCGACCACGGCCGCCTTGGTCACGACCCCCTGGGAATTGACGGTGAACGAGACGGTGACCTCGGCCGTGGCCCCGGCGTGACGCATGAGGTACGGATAGGCGGGCGTGACCGTGGCGACGAGTTTCGCCGGACGGTCGGCGGTGGGGGCGGACTCGTTGGCCCGGAGGGGTGATGCTCCGAGCAACAGCAGGGCGAGGGGGAGGATTTGCGAGCGAGATGAGGCATTCATTTGAGCGGTGTTTTTTTGAATTTTTGGGGACGGCCCGGAATTGAGCGGTCGCGCAACCACCAACGCGAAATCGGCCGCCTGAAAGCGCCATGCTCAGGACTGTTTTCGTAAAAACCCGAAATTGGTTTTCCGCGCGGCGCGGAAAGCCGCGCAGGATATCAGCGCAGCCGAATGATTTCCCGGCCCAACCAGGCTTCGGCGGAGGGAGGGATGCCGGCTAACATCACTGTGTTACGTCACAGTCCAAAAGACGTCGGGTTCTCATCGGACATGTAACGTATTACGTTACATTCAGGTTTCGGGTTTTTCACGAGGAACGTAACGAAGTAATATTAACCTTGTGCGGAAATCTTCTCCCGCAGGTGCGTGACGCGTTGCTTCGATTCGCTGTTGCGCACGGCCATCGCGTAGGCCGCCGGCTCGCCGACGATGAAGACTTTTTTCTTCCCGCGCGTGATCGCGGTGTAGAGCAGGTTGCGCTGGAGCATCATGAAATGCCCCTTGAGGAGCGGGACGATCACGACGGGGTATTCGCTGCCCTGCGATTTATGGATGCTGATCGCGTAGGCGAGCGCGAGGTCGCCCAGTTCGCCCCGCGCAAAGGTGTGGCGCTCGCCGTCGAAGTCGGCGTCGAGAGCGCCCGCCTCCGGATCGACTCCAGCGACGGTGCCGATGTCGCCGTTGAAAAGGTTTTTGTCGTAGTTGTTGCGGAGCTGGATGACTTTGTCGCCCGGGCGGTACTCGCCGGAAGTGGCGCGGAGTCCGCGGCGGTTGGAATTGAGCGCCTCCTGCAGGCGGGCGTTGAGATTGCTGACCCCGGCGACGCCCTTGTGCATGGGGGCGAGAATCTGCACGTCGTCGATGGGATGAAACCATTTCCAATGATGCGGCACGTAGTCGGTACACAGCTCGATGACCTTGCGCACGCAGTCCTCGGCATCCGTGGCCACGATGAACGTGAGGTCGCCCCAGGCCGGCGCGGCGGTCACCTCCGGCACCGCAGGTGGCAGCGACGGATCGCCGGAGTTGATCGCGTGGGCGGTCGTGACGATCTGGCTCTGGCCGGCCTGGCGGTAGATGACGGAGAGGCGGGTGACGGGAACTTGCTCCGTCGCGATGAGATCCTTGAGCACGTTGCCGGCGCCGACGCTGGGCAGCTGGTCGGTGTCGCCGACCAGCACCAGGTGTGCGCGCGACGGCACGGCCTGCAACAGCGCGGCCGCGAGGCGCGAATCGAGCATCGACGCCTCGTCGACCACCAGGAAATCGGTCGCGAGCGGGCGATTCTCGTTGGCGACAAAGCCGCCGGTGGAGGAATCGTATTTGAGCAGCCGGTGGATGGTGGTCGCGAAACCACCCGTGGTTTCGACGAGCCGCTGGGCGGCGCGACCGGTGGGCGCGGCGAGGTGCACGCGCACTTTCTTCGCCTTCAGGATTTCGACGAGTGAGCGGAGGATGGTCGTTTTTCCTGTTCCCGGCCCGCCGGTGAGGATGGAGAGTTTGCTCGTGAGCGCGGCGCGGACGGCGGCCCGCTGCAACTCGTGAAAGGCGAAGCCCGCCTTTTGTTCCGCCCACTGCACGGCGGCGTCGACCTTGATCGGCGGCAGTCCGCTCGGCACGCGGGTGAGGCGGACGACGGTGCGGGCGATCTTCTGTTCGGCGCGATCGTGGTGCGGGAGCTGGATGAGACCGGAGCCGGGCAGGGGATGCTCCACCCCGGCGGGCAACTGCCGGATGATCACCTGCGTCTCGACGAGCGCGGCGATGCGGGCCTCAAGCAGCTGCGAATTGGTGGCGAGCAAGTTCGCCGTGTGGTCGATCAAGTCCGCTTCGCGATAGGCGGTGTGGCCCTCCTCCTGCAGGGTCTCGAGGGCGTACACGATCCCGGCGTCGAGGCGCGGCGGGGCGTCGTTGGCGAAGCCGAGGTTGATGGCGATGCGGTCGGCGGTCTTGAAACCGATGCCGTCGATCTCGCGCGCGGCCTTGTACGGCTCGGTCGTGAGGATGCGCTTCGCGTCGGAACCGAATTGCGTCACCAGTTTCACGCACTGGGTGGGCGTGACCCCGTAGGTCTGGAGAAAAATGTAGAGCTCGCGCTCGGTGCGTTTCGCATCCCACGCCTGCTTGATCGCGGTGGCGCGTTTCTTGCCGATGCCGGCGACCTCGCGCAAGCGGCCCGAATCCTCGCTGAGCACGCGCAGCGTGTCGGTGCCGAAGGTGTCGACGATCTTGTTGGCGTAGACCCGGCCGATGCCGGGGACGAGGCCGCTGCCGAGATATTTGCGGATACCGTGGACGGAGGACGGGAGTTCGCTCTTGAACGTGGCGATCTTGAACTGGGCGCCGTGCTGCGCGTGGCGCGTCCACTCGCCGGTGAGGTGGAGGGTCTCGCCGCATTCGACGCCCGGCAACGGGCCGACGATCGTCACGAGTTCGGGGCGGGCCTTCGCTTCCGGCGGATCGGGCCGCAGCTCCGCGATCGTGTAGTGATTTTCCTCGTTGAGGAAGATGATGCGCTCGACGACGCCGCTGACGGTGTCGGGCGTACTGGAGGAGGCGGCGGCCACAGGGAGGAAACCCGGCGCGCGGCCTACGCGACCTGCCAGTCTTCGACTTTCAGGCCAGGCACGCGGGTGAACTCCCGCAGATTATGCGTGACGACCGTCGCACCGAGGCGCAGGGCCTGCGCGGCGATGAGCGCGTCGATCGCACCGATCATCTGCCCCCGGCGCTCGAGATCGGCACGCAGCCGTCCATAGCAAAGAGTGTCCGCGAGCGCGAAAGGTTCGACTACGATACTGGTCAACAAGTGGTCGATGCGATTCCGATGCCGTGCCAGGCCAGTCTTGGCCGCACCATATTCGAGTTCGGCCAGCACCACGGTGGAGAGCCGCAGGTGGGCAAAAGTGGCGGACATTTTCGCCATCAGATGCTCGTCACGCTGCTGGAAATAACGAGACACGGCATTCGTGTCCGGAAGGTAGATCGGCACTACAAAAAATCCCGCGGGAGGTCGGGCGTGGTGTGTCGGGGCACGTCGGGGAAATCCGGGCACGAACCGGCGAGCTTGAGAAAACGGGCGCGGCGCTCCTCCAGATCGTCATGAGGGTGAATCTGGACAACACCCTTTTTGGTGCGGCGGAGCATGACAGTTTTGCCGGGGAAACGAAATTCCTTCGGCAGCCTCACGGCCTGGGAGCCACCCGTGTTGAATAGCTTCGCGACTGCGGTCATGTAGGTACGGTGTAGGTATTGCAGGGCGCGTCAAGACCACCGGCGAGCGTGGCGGGCGCGAACAGCGGGATTGCACCCGGCAGATGCGCCGGGTGAGATGATCGTGCGATGGAATCCAGACCCCTGCCCGCCGCCGCGCCCGACGCCAGCCGTTTGCCCCGTCATCTTGGCACGTGGAACGCCGCGCTGCTGCTCGTGACTTTCACGATCGGCGTCGGCATCCTGCAATCGCCGGGCGTCGTCGCGGCGAAGACCGGCAGCATCGCGCTTTCCTACGTGGCCTGGATTGTCGGCGCGGTGGCCGCGGTGTGCGGCGCGCTCGTCATGGCCGAGCTCGCGGTGCGCACGCCCCGTTCCGGGGGCACGACGGTTTTCCTGCGGCAGGCGTTTGGATCCCGCGTGGCGTTCATGTTTGGCTGGACGTCGATGCTGCTGAATCCCGTCGCGGCGGCCGCCATCACGCTGGTCAGCGTCCGCAATCTCGGAGCCATCCTCGGTTTGGGAGTGGGGATGCAAACCGCGCTCGGTCTGATGTGGGTTGGCGGCATCATGCTGCTCAACATGTGGTCAAGCCGGGTCGTGGGGCGGATCATCGGCGGGGTTGGCCTGTTGAAGATCAGCGCGCTCGCCTCGGTCGTGGTGGTGTGCTTCGCGGGCAATGGGGCGGGAGCGGGTGACGCCGGCCCGGTGGCGGTGGCGGAGATCATTTCGCCCTGGGTGGGATTCGGGCTGGCGGTGGTCGCCACGATGTATGCCTACGATGGCTGGGATGGTCTCGCTTTGGTGGCGGGCGAGGTCCGGGAGCCGGCACGCACGCTGCCGCGCGCGACCCTGCTTGGCATGGGACTCATTCTCGCGGTCTATCTCGCGATGAACGCCGGCTTCTTCCACGCGCTGCCGTTTGATCGGATTGTGTCGACGCCGGCGCTGGCGGCCACGGCGGTGGGGCGCGTCATCGGTGACCAGGCGGGGCAGTTCGTGACGGTGTTCGTAGCATTCAGCGCGGCGAGCACGGTGTTCAGCTCGCTGATGTGCAATCCGCGCGTCATCTTCGCGCTGGCCGAGGAGGGAGGCTTTTTTCGCACGGTGGCGTACGTGCATCCGCGCTGGAAGACGCCGGTGGTGGCGATCGCGATCTACGGGGCGATGACGATGATCTACATCGCCTCCGGCAGCGGCTTCGAGCGACTGACGCGCTACATGATTTTGGGCTACCTGCCGTTCTATGGGCTGGTGGCGGTGGCGGCGGTGCTGGCGCGGCGGCGCGCTCCGCCGGTTGCCGGCCAGTTCGCGATGCCGCTGTATCCGCTGCCGGTTGTCTTGATGCTGCTCTACGTGGTGTGCGGAATCGCGAGCGGATTTGCCGGGGATCTTTTTGCGGCGTTGGGCGGGGTCGCCATCCTCGGCGCGGGGGCGCTGGCCTATGAAGTCTTCCGGCGCAGCCGGGCGGCGGCCGCGGCGCCGTGAGGTGAAGCCGGCGGGGGGACCGGCGGCAGGGCGCATCGCTCTTTCTCACAAAGGACTCGGTGCCGTGGGTAGGGGCGTCTCTCCGAGACGACCGCGGACGCCTCGGGGATGCGTCCCTACCTCCGTCGCTCGATTGCGTAAAACAATTGCCGCGCGGAGCAGCGGAGCCGTACCGTGGGATTGGGCAGTCGTGAGCATGCGTCCTTCCACCCGAGCAATCCCTATGAAACCCGATGCCTTCCTGCTTCGTACCGTGATCGCGATCCTGGCCCTCCTCTGGGTTCATCCGGTTGCCGCGGCCGCCGCTGTCGCCGACCGCGGCTTGACTCAGCCGGCCGGCGCGATTGCCGGACGCGTCCAAAACGTCGCGACCGGCCAGTACCTGAACAACGCCCGCGTGACGGTGAAAGACACGGATCTGGTGGCGTTCACGGATCAATCCGGCAGCTACCGTCTGGCCGGCGTTCCCAGCGGCCCCATCGTCCTCGAAGTCTTCTTCACCGGCTTGGATTCCCAGCGTCTGCCCGTCACGATCCGGACCGGCGAGACGCTCGAGCAGGACGTCAATCTCACGAACGTCGCCCGCTATGGCACGGATCCTTCCGGCCCCGTGAAGCTCGACTCGTTTGTCGTTGCCACCTCCCGCGAAACCGACGGCGCGGCCATCGCGATCAACGAGCAGCGGTTCGCCGCGAACATCAAGAACGTCATCGCGGCGGACGCGCTCGGGGACGTGATGGACGGCAACGTCGGCGAGTTCCTCAAGTTCATGCCCGGCATCACGGCGGAATATGATCGCGAGTCCGGCGGGTCGGTGGCCTCGGTCTCGGTGCGCGGGTTTCCCACGAATCTGGCCGTCGTCTCCGGCGACGGACTGCAGATGGCGAACACCGGAAATCCCCAGGGATCGTCGCGCGTGTTCCAGTTCACCCAGGTGTCGATTAACAACATCTCGCGTCTGGAAGTCACGAAGGTGCCGACTCCCTCGACGCCGGCCGATTCGATGGCCGGCTCGATCGACATGGTCAGCAAGAGCGCCTTCGAGCGGAAGAGCGCGCAGTTGCGCACGAGCTTCGGCCTCTCGGGCAATCACCGGACGATGAGCCTGCGGAAAGTTCCGCACACGACCGATGAGCGGGTGTACAAGGTGCTGCCCAGTTTTACGTTTGATTACACGCTGCCCGTGACGAGAAACTTCGGCCTGGTGCTGACCGGCCAGAGCCAGAACCGGTTCATCGAGATGGAATGGGTGCCGCGCGGCTTCAACGCCGCGGGGACGAACACCGGCGCCTCCTTCGCCCGACCCTACCTGCAGTCCTTTCAACTCGCCAGCGTGCCCCGCCAGAATGCGCGCAACGCGATCGGGCTGAAGGCGGACTGGCGGGCCACGCCGAACAGCGTGTGGTCCCTCAACCTCGAACGCAGCCGGTTCGTCTCCGACCGCTCCAACGTCTCGATGGCGCTCGCCACCGGCGCCTTCGGCACCCCGACCCCCGCCACCGGCGTGCCGCTGACGTTCGGGGACACTTTCACCTCGGGGGCCACCGGCCGCGGCACGGTCACGATGGGCAACGTCGGTGCCGGCGTCCGCCAGCAGCTCGACACGCAGGCGGCCAATTTGCGCTTCCGCTTCGATGACGGCAGCTGGCGGGTGCTGGCCGCGCTCGGCCAGTCGAATTCATCGGGTGGATACCAGGACACGATCCATGGCCACTTCCGCACGCTCGCCATGACCAACCGGGTGCCGGTGCGGGTCAGTCTGGCCAACATCGATGATGTGCGGCCGCAGACCATCCGGATTTATGACAACAACGAACGGGACTTCGATCTCTACAATCTCGAAAACTACCAGCTGAACTCGGCCGCCTCCACGCCGCGGGTGATCCGGGACAGCCTGACCAACGGCAAGCTCGACGTGCGCAAAAGCCTGCCGGTGTTCTCGATTCCCGCCGCGCTCCAGGTCGGCGCGTTGCGCCGGGTGCAGGTGCGCGACGTGCGCCGGGAGAGCATCGCCTGGACTTACAACGGTCCGGACGGCAATGCCGCCACTCCTGATTCACCGGCCCCGTATCGGATGACGAATTACGTGAACCAGGGGGAGAACTTCGGTTTCCGCAACATGCCATGGGTCTCGAGCACGACGGTCTGGAAGGCCTTTGCGGCGAACCCCGTGCTGTTCGGCAAGACCCCGGCCCAGGTGACGGCCGAGGAATTGTTCCGCCTCAACAACTCCGAACGGTTGCAGGAGACGGTGACCGCCGGCTATGCCCAGACGGAGCTCGGGCTCCTGCGTAACCGGCTCAAGGTGCTGGCGGGGGTGCGTTACGAAAAAACCGACGCGAAGGGCGAGGGCATCCGGAACGATCCCAACGCGGCCTTCGCCCGCGCCGCGGATGGCAGCTTCACCCACACCGCGGGCGTGAAGAATCGGCGACCGGAGGCGGGCGCCCCGGGATCGTTGCAGGAACTGGCCGTCACGCGGCAGGAACGCGGGATCAAGGCGTCGCGCTCCTACGACGGCTACTATCCGAGCGTGCACCTCACCTATCTGATCCGGGACCATCTGCTCGCGCGCGCGGCTTACGCGAAAACTTACGGCCGGCCTGACTTCGCCAACATCATCCCGAATACTTTGGTGGATGAAACCGATTTCAATGACAACATCCCGGACCCCACGGGAATTCCCGGACGAATCACCAGCCGCAACACCGGCCTGCGGCCGTGGACTGCGGACAATTTCGACCTGTCCCTTGAATACTACACCCAACAAGGCGGACTGTTCAGCGTCGGAGCGTTTCGCAAGGAGATCAGAAACTTCTTTGGCGCCGCGGTGAAGATCGCCACGGCGACGGATCTGGAGCTCCTGGAACTCGATCCGCGCTACGTCGGCTGGCAGATCTCGACGACCTACAACCTGCCGGGCGCGGCGCGGGTCAGCGGGGTGGAATTCAACCTCCGGCATTCGCTGCGGCCGCTCGGAGCCTGGGGCCGCTTCTTCTCGGCTTTCGTCAATGGCACGAAGCTCGAGCTGGAGGGTGATCAGCAGGCCGAGTTCGGCGGCTTCATCCCGCAAAGCGCCAACTGGGGCGTCGATTTCAACAGAAAGCCTTTCAGCGTGATGGCGAAGTGGAATTATCGCGGCCGGCAGCGCCAGGGCCGTGTCCTCGCCTTCGGGGCGGATGCGTTTGAGTATGCAAAGGCGCGCACCCGGCTGGATGTGAATATCGACTACGAGCTGCGCCGGAACCTGTTCTTGTACTTCAGCGGCCAGAACGTCTTCGACGTACCCGAAACCCTGTTACGGTTTGGCTCGCAGACGCCCGCTTACGCCCGGGTTTCCCAAGTCCTGACGACGGGCGTCCAGTTGACGCTGGGCTTCAAGGGCACGTTTTGACTGCTGGTAGCTGCTAGGAAACTCGATTTTCAGGAGGATTGGAGCTTCAGGTCGCGGATCGCGGATTTGGCATAAGCTTCGAACCGCCCAAAGCGGGCTAGGCCGATTTTCGGCGCCGGATCCGCGATTCGCGACACGACCCCGGTGCCGCCTCCTCGAGGTTGGGGCGCCCCGAAGAATCGCCAGCGAGCAGGCTTCTACGATGAGGAGAGTGGTCGAGAAGCCAAGCGTGGGCAAGGCTGGTGCCGGGTCATTTCTTGGCGATGGCCGACCGGGCTGTGGGGATGTTTCGTTGGGCGATGAAGGCGCGGAGGGAAGCGCTTTCGACGAATTTGAACAGCTTGACGCGATTGCTGGCGAAGACGACGAGCAGCGTGTCGAACTTCTCATTCTGCTTCACCCGGGCCGCGCGAAAATCCCAATAAATCCAGACGCTGGCATCGAGCGTGACGTCGGGGGCACCGGCGGCGAGGGTGAGTTCGCCCCGGGTCATGCCGACGGCGACCCGGCGGGCCAGGCGCGGCGGAAGGGGAGAGTTTTCTTCGTCGGGGAGCGCGGACACAGCGGACTGCGCGACAGCGGGGGCGGGCAGGAGCGTGGCGGTGAACAGCAGGACGCTGGTGAGAACGAGGATTGGTTTTTTCATGTTGGGAGCGGGTTCATCCGAAGAGCGTGTCCGACTCTGCACGCGATCTTAAGCAGCCGAGCTTCAAAGCACTTGCTACTTTCGGTAACTCGACTGCCACTCTGGGCGGACAACGATTTTCGTAAGTTCTTCCGACGTGTGTCGCGCAATCTTTCACCCACGGTCCCGCCGAGACGCGGGGCGGTTCGATCCCCCGTAGATTAGGTATGCAGCGCGCTGGCAAACTAAGCTCCGGTCCGTTGCCACCTCCACTTTCCGGCAACGTGGCAATGCCATCGTTATGGTTGCCAGTCGCTCGGAACGACTCCCAGAAAGAAAACAAACCGGTCTCCGCCACCGGATAAGGGATGGAGTGATCGATCGATTGATTGGCAAATGGCTGAAAGCCGGGGTCTGGGAAGCCGGAGAGGTGACCCACCCCGAAGCAGGCACACCGCAGGGCTCGGTGATCTCACCGCTGCTCAGCAATGTGTTCCTGCACGAGGTGCTGGACGGCTGGTTCGTGCGAGACATCAAAGCGCAGTTGCGCGGCAAGGCGGAGCTTATCCGCTTTGCGGACGACTTCGTGGTGGTGTGCGAGAAACGGGAAGACGCCGAGGCGCTCCTGGCGCAGGTGACGGAACGTTTCCAAAGTTACGGACTGGTGATTCATCCGGAGAAAAACTCCGCGCGCAAACTTGGTGGAGGGGATGCGTTGGTTGCAGGGGACATTTTCGATCCGTTTCAACCGGTTGCGGCAAGAGCGGGGCCACGTCTTTCAAGGCCGTTACAAGAGCTTGCTGGTTGATCCGGACGGGGGATTGGGGTCGCTGTGCCATTACATCCACCTCAATCCCGTCCGGGCGCATTTGCGTCGGGTTGAACAACTGCCGGAGTGGCCGTGGTCAAGTTTGCATTGGCTGATGGCCGCGAAACTGCGGCTGGCCTGGTATGATCCGAGCGCGGCTTTGGCGCATGCCGGCGGGTTGCAGGATACCGCTGCCGGCCGGAAGAAATATCTGGATTACCTTGTCTGGCTGGCCGAGGACGATCCGGCGCGCAAGGCGCAAGACTTTTCCGAAATGTCCAAGGGATGGATTATCGGCACGGTGGGCTTCGCCATGGATATGGCCCGCGAACATGCTGAAGCTGCAGGTCACGGTCGGAGACGAGCCAGTGATATGCGGATCGCCCAGGAGGCGGTCTGGGCGGAGGAGCTTGCACGGTTGTTGTCCAAGCTGGGCCGGCCAGTGGGTGACCTGAAAAAGGAAGGCAAG
>SXGT01857972.1_pt1 | contig 26061 bp, 25 predicted proteins | sample 3176221 | NCBI WGS metagenome assembly SXGT01 (sample SAMN11356862, study PRJNA531348) | freshwater metagenome | isolation source: freshwater sample F1-120 | place: China: Fuxian Lake, Yuxi | collected 2017-12-25
CGCGCCGTCCACTCGCCGAAGGCTCGGATCGTTGGCGTGCGATGCTCGACGCCGTCGCGTCACTCGCGCTCCCGCCCGGCGTCGCCGGACCGCGTACCGCGCTCCTCGAGTTCGTCGTCGACGACGCCCCCGCCAACCTCCCCGCCGACGCCGCCACCCTCCGAACCATGGTGCGTCGATAGACCACAAGCTTTGGGGTCTATCGACGCACGTAGGCTGGGGGTATGGAGGAGCGGTGGGGGCGGGCGATCGTCGGGATGTCGGCGGTGTTGATGCCGTTCGGTGAGACGGGCGACATCGACTGGGTCGGGTTTCGCGGGCTACTGGGTACGACCGTGGCCGCGGGTCTCGTGCCGGCCGTGAACATGGACACCGGGTTCGGACCGGTCCTCTCGCCACAGCACAAGGCCGAGGTACTCGCGCTCACCGCGCAACTCGGCGTTCCGTTTCTCGCGGGCGCGCACGCCCCCGATCTGCCGGGATCGCAGTTCGCGCTTGACACGTACCGGGCCGAGTTCGAACGCATCACCGCGGCGGGCGGCACGCCGATCGTGTTCCCGAGTCATGGGTTGGGAGCACTTGGCGACCACGAAACCGTCGCCGCGCACACTGCACTGGCGCGCGACGTCGACGCGTTCTACGGCTTCGAGCTCGGCGCGATGTTCCACCCCGCCGGCCGCATCTCTTCGCTCGACGTGTTCGGCGCGCTGCTCGACGAACCGAAGCTGGTCGGTCTGAAGCACAGTTCGCTCGACCGGAAGCTCGAATGGCAGCGGCTCGCGGTACGAGACGAACGGCGTCCCGGCTTTCGGTTGCTCACGGGCAACGATCTCGCGATCGACATGGTGCGTTGGGGGAGCGATTACCTGCTCGGCCTTTCGACGTTCGCGCCCGAGGCGTTCGCGGCGCGCGACGCCGCGTGGGCGGCCAGCGACGACGCGCGCTTCTTCGCGCTCAACGATGTCCTCCAGTATCTCGGCATGCTCGCGTTCCGCTCGCCCGTGCCCGGCTATCGCCACGACGCGGCAATGTTCCTGAAGCTGCGCGGCCGCATCGCCTGCGACGCGACCCACCCCGACTCACCGCAACGCCCCGCCAGCGACCGCGACCTCCTCGCCGACATCGCGGCCCGACTCGACGAACTGGGCGTGTAGCAGCCACGCGGAACTCAGGTGAACGGGTCGATGTCGGGGTCGGTCCAGGGTTCGGGTTCGGGGTCGATCCAGGTGGTCTTGATGGTCGAAGTCTTGGTCTTGCCGACGCCGAGGAGTTGCTCGCCGACGCCGGGCAGGTAGATCGTGCGCAGTTCGGCAGGTTCGCGGTCGGGCGTCAACACGGCGATGGTCTCAGTGTCGCCGCCGTTCGTGATCGTGATCGACGTGGGGTAGTAGCCGTCGGCGTTCGCGGCGGCCGAGCGCGTGCCGGTGACGGTGCCGCCGAGCGCGCCCGTGCCGGTGACGGTCCCGTCCTCGTCGACGGTGATGGTGTACAGGCCGGCGAGGCCGTCCGCGGGCCCGAGCTCGACGTCGAGGTTGGTGCCGTTCGCTAGTTCGATCGAACCGGTGATGGTGACGTCGGCAACGGCGAGCGTGGCGGTGGCGTCGCCGTCGTCGCTCGTGAGCGTGCCCGCGCCGTCGGCGTCGAGGCCGGCGGCGGCGAACCACTCGCCGGTCTCCCCGTTGCCGTTGCAGACATAGAGCCGCACCGTGTCGTTCTTGTCGTCGGCGATCGCGGCGACGAAGTAGCCGTCGGCCTCTCCCACGAACTGGCGCTCGACGCGGTCGGCGGTGTCCTCGTCGGCCGAGGTGGTTTGGGGATCGTCGTCGCCGCAGGCGGCGCCGAGCGCGCCGACGGCGATCACGCCGATCAAGGCGACCAGAGTTCGACGCCGGGGCCGACGGGCCGTAGGAGTGCGAACCGGAGTCAATCGTGTTGTGAGCATGTCCGTGAGTTTGACCTACCGGTCGCGCTCGAACATCCGGGAAACCCCGTTTTCGGACCGCAGTTCTGTCCGGTTCACCCCGGTTCGCCGGAAGGATACGGTCGGCGGCGTGCTGATCAACCCTCGCTACGACCCGCCAGGGATTCTCTCGCTCGACGGTCCCGCCGATGCGATCCGCGAGCCGCTGATCCGCCAGCGGCGCCGCCTCGCCGAGATCGGCGCCGGACTCTCGACCGACGACTGGGCCGCTCCGAGCCGCTGTGATGGTTGGCGGGTCCAGGATGTGTTCGCCCACCTCGTCGGCGTCGACGGGTTCTGGTTTCTCTCGACATCGGCCGGACTCGCAGGCGACCCGACGCGCATCCTCGGTGCGTTCGATCCGGCCGCCACACCCGCCGCAATGGTCGACGCGACCCGCAACCAATCGGCGCGCGAGACCCTCGACCAGTTCGTCGCCGCCAGCGAGCAGTTCATCGCGCTCGTCGAAGGCCTCGACGCCGCCGACTTCGAGCGAGTCGCGGAGTCGCCGCCGGGTCACGTGACGATCGGCGCGCTCGCGCACCATGCGTTGTGGGACGCGTGGACGCACGAGCGCGACATCCTCGAACCGCTCGGCCGAACCCAGGTGGCACGAGACGACGAGATCGCCGCGTGTCTGCGCTACTGCGCGGCGATGGGACCGGCGCTCCAACTCCAGACCGGTCCGAGTCGCCCCGGTACCTACGCGATCGTCGCGACCGATCCCGGGATCGAGTGCACGCTCGTCGTCGACGACTCGGTGCACGTGCGAGAAGGTGTGGCGACCAACGCGCCCACGCTCGCCGGCACCGCGATCGAACTCATCGACGCTCTCACCGTGCGTTGCCCACTCCCACCCACCGCGCCGAACGACTGGCACGAACTCCGATCCGGCCTCGCCGTCGCGTTCGATCAGTAGCGAATCACCGAACTTGCGCTCCCAACTTGCACAACGCGCGAGTCAGGAGCGCAAGTTCGGGACTCACGGGCCGAGCAGGGCGCGTTCGAATTCGGCGAACGTCTGGTCGGCGAGCGGCGGCCACTCGAACCGGTCTCGAATCGCGGCCATCGCGGCCCGTACATGGGTGATCCGTGGGCCGTCGAGTTGCTCGATCGAATGTTGCACGGCCTCCGCCGACGCGTCGCCGATCGAGATGCGGGCGGCGCCGAGGTACTCGACCAGGAATCCCCAATCGCTCGCGAGCGTCGGGATCCCGATCCCGATCGCGTCGGCGACGGTGCCGGTGGCGAGCATTTCGCCGTCGGGGTCGAACGGCAACGCGAGCAGGTCGCAGGCCGACAACCGCCGCGCGTAGGTCTCGGGATCCACGCCGCGATAGGTCTCGGCCGCGACGATGCGCGGGTCGTCGGGGAGTACCTCGCCCGGCGCGAGCGACCAGACCGCGAGCTGCACGTCGTCGCGTCCCGCTGCGAGGAACCCCTCCACGAACTCGCGGACGAGCTTCTCGACGCGCGGTGCGCCGACGATTCCGATGCGCATCGCACACGGCGCGAAGCCGAGCGATTCCTCAGCGGCCGCTCGCTCGACGAGGTGATCGCGCCACAAGCCGCCGAAGTGGCCATGCGGAATCACGACGTGGCGTACCGAATCCGCGAAGTCGTAGCGGGCGCACATTCGGTCGCGGCCCCACTCGCTGTGGTGAATGACCGTCGCGGCGCGCTGCGCCCAGAGCGCGTACACCGGATCGAATCGTTCGGGTTGTTTCGAGTGTGGCGTGAGGTTGTGCGCAGTCCACACGACGGGAATGCCGTGATCGTCGAACCCGTCGGCCATACGCCGATGTTCGCCGAGGTCGTCGAACCCCAACCACTCCGGCCAGTGCAGGTGGAACACGTCGATGTCGTCGAGCCGCACCGACGCGTCGGCGGCCCATCCGACGGGCGACGGTCGGGCGAACACGCGGTCGGCGAGCGGGCCGTACAGGCTGCGGTCGTAGTGATGCCCGTGCGCGGTCGACCCGACGCGCAGCTTCGGGGTCACGCGGACCGAGTACCGCAGCTCCGGCGCGGGTTCGAGATCGAGTTGGTGGACCCGGGCGATCGACGACCACGATGTCTGCCATTCGGCAATCCCACTCACATCGATCACCGACACGCCACTGGCACCTTCGCCGAGTGGTCTGCGTGAAGCATCACGCACATCACTCGACGGACGGGTCGGGAGGGTGAAGTCGACGGTGAGGGGGCGGTCGGCGAGTTCGGGGATCGCGACGGCGACGGCTTGGGGTGCAGACGCAAACGTGAGGGCGTCGTCGATGACGAGGCTGCGACCGTCGATGTGGAAGTGCGCGGTGCGCGTGCCGTCGAGGGCCGGCGGACGTTCCTGGGCGAACGTGTCGGTCGAGGGGACGAGGCGATCCCAGCGCACTCGCAGTTCGCCCGGCGCATGCTCGATCGAATCAGGAAGCCCGCCCGCGGTGTAACGCTGGTACGCGCTCACGATCAGGGGCGTCCACAGCGGCAGGTCCTGATCCACCGGTACCTCGAACAGCCCGGGCCGCACCGGCGATGGCAGATAGTGGCTGCGGGCGGCGCCCACGAAGGGAACCGCGAACCCGAGTCCAGGGCGGCGCACGGTCCACAGCCGGGCAGTCGAGTGGTTGTCGAAGACATGGAGTCGGTCGATCGTCGGATAGGCGTTCGGACGACTCGCCGCCACCACCGACTGGTCGACGTCGCGCAACGTCCGTGCAGCCCACGCGAGCTTGCCCAACAGGTCGAACGTGAGTTGCAGCCGTCGTGCCGGCCCCCGGTAGCGATCTTGGTCGCGACGCTGGTGGGCCGAGACGACGCCGTCGGTACCGAACCACGCGGGCATCGCCGCCGCGGCGTCGGCGCCCCGACGAAGCCAGGCGCTCGGGTCGTCGCCGACCCGGTGTGCGAGCGCGACCGCCGCGAGTTCGACGGTCAACGCGATCGACAGGACCCCGGTCGAACGTCCCCACGGAATTGCAGTGCCATCCGGTCCGACGAGTGACTCGACGAGGGCCAGCGCGTCGCGAAGTCCGGCGCGCCACTCGTCGCCGAGAGCATCGGCGAGTGGCTCGCAGAAGAGCCACACGTCGGCCGTGTAGATGTCGTAACGGCCGCTGCCGTCGTTCGAGTCGTCGAGTGCGTGTCGCGGATTGTCGGCGAGCACCGCTCGCAGTCGTTCGAGCAACGAATCGAGTTGGCCTCGGTCGACGATGAGGCCCAACGCGACCCGCGCCTGTTCGCACCGACTCAGCACCGCGGCGTAGTTGCGCGGCAGTTGTCCGCGATCGAGCAACGCGATGAACGACGAGCTGTCGCACGCCTGCGCGACTTCGTCTCGCTGAGTGTCGCCCAGCTCTCGGAGCAACGGGTTCCCGGCGAAGGGCCCGCGTTCCAACAGCGTCTCGGCGATGCGGTACGAGAAGAACGAGTGCGTCGCGGCACCGTCGACGTCGCTCAACAACCGAGAGATCACGCGGTCGATCGGGTCGCCCGCGATTTCGACGACTCCGGCCGCCGCGAGATGAGAAAGGGTGAAGATCACGTCGGCACGGACGTCGGCACCGACGGCATGACCCGCGAAGACGCGCGGCAGCCGCCAGCCCGATGCGTGGTGTGCGACGAATGCCTCGGTGACCCCGACGCACTGTGCGACGAGCTCGTCGGCCAGTGACGCGGGTGTCGTCACGACTCGAGCCAGTGGTTCGCGAATCGTTCGACCGCGATGGCATCGAGGCGACCGTCGGTCACTACGACGAGGTGGGTTCGACGCAACGTCTCGCCAGCCGCAATCCGCAGCGGTCCGTTCCACAAGAACGCGGCGTTGAGGAAGTTCGCCCAGCCGTCACCGTAGGTATCGGCCCGATTCGACCCGTACCAGGGAGTCGGGAAGTTGACGTTGGCGGGGTGATCGATCAGTGCCACCGATGCCGCGTCGCTGGCGAGCAGGCACCAGGGCGCCGGTTCACCGAGCACGCGGTCGTGCCATTGGCTCGATCCGGCGAGCAACAACTGGGTGTCGGCCCAGTCCGGCGCGCCGCGCAACGTGAGTCCGCCGTAGCCGCCCCACGTGGTGAACGGCGTGCGATCGAACTCGGTGTCGACGGTCGGCGTGAGCGCGAACGTCCATTCGATCGCGTAACTCCGTTCGTCGACCGGACGGTGCGCGAGGGTGCGGATCTCTCGAACTGCGATCGCCGCGCCGCCCGGAGCGACCCAGTCGATGGTCGCCGTGGTCACACCGTCGTGTTCGTCGACCGTGGCCGTCGACAGCACGCCGAACTCGCCGTAGGTTTCCCAGTAGTTCTCACCGTTCACGAACTTGATGGTCGACCACAAACCGAAGTGCCACGGATGATCGGCCGGCTCCGAAGCGCTCAACACTCGCCCCGCGGCCGTTCGGAGCGGATGAACGTGCGGACGGGGCGGATCCCACGCGGCGTCCCAGGGCAGTGTCACGGCTCGGCAAACTACGTCGCCGCGCGACCCGCTCGCACCTACCAACCTGGAAGTTTTATGGTGGTCCGGTGGAGTTGCACGCGCGAAATCAGGGTTTCGAGTGGCGTGATCACGACCTCGATGGCGAGCGACGCCTGCTGTCCCGAGAACAGATCGAACAATTCGATCGCGACGGATTCGTCGTGCTCGAAGACGCGTTCGACGCCGGGACGGTGGCGCGGCTGATCGCCGAGATCGACCCGTTCGAAGCCGAACTCGAAGCGTTACTGCGCGACGCCGGCGGGAAACTGTTCATCGCGCGAGCCGACGAGATCACCTTCACCGTCCACCTCGTCACGAAGTCGTCGTGGCTGCGTGAACTCACGTCGACCTCGCCGCTCGTCGACCTCGCGTACGACCTCGTCGGACCCGACACCCGCATGTACTGGGACCAGAGCGTCTACAAGAAGCCCGACACCGAGGCACCGTTCCCGTGGCACCAGGACAACGGCTACACGTTCGTCGAACCCCAGGCGTATCTCACGTGCTGGATCGCGCTCACCGACACCGACGAAACCAATGGATGTCCGTGGGTGGTGCCGGGAATCCACCGACGCGGCACGTTGGCGCATCATCTCACCGATCTCGGCTGGGTCTGTTTCGAGGAAGCGCGCGAAGCCGTCGCGGTGCCGGTGCGTGCGGGGAGCATCGTCGTGTTCAGCAGCCTCACGCCACATTGCACCGGCGCGAATACGACGACTGCGACGCGCAAGAGCTGGATCGTGCAGTACGCGCCCGACGGCGCAGTGATCCATCAGACGGATGGATCACTGGTCGCTGCCACTGCACCCCAACGGCAGTATCGAGTGTTACACGGAGGTTCGCGTCCGCCGTCGACCGCCTGACGGCGCCGTGTGTTCGGCGTGCAACCGCGTCGCGACGTCGCGGGCGATTTCGATGAACCGATTCGTCGCCGCGGTGCGCGCTCGACCTCGCCGGGTGACGAGGCCGATCTCGCGCGGTGCGATCGGCGGATCGAGATCGTGAACCCGCACGTCGGGATCGTCGGGGTCGATCGCCAGCCAAGGCATGACCGCGACCCCCATACCCGCTCGAACCATCGCCTGCACCGCCGCGTTGTCGTTCGAGCGGTACACGTATTCGATGGGTACGCCCATCTCGACCAGACCGTCTTCGATCAACGAACAGCAACTGTTGGCGTGCTGGCCGATCAACGGGTGCTCGCGCAGCGTCGCCGCGTCGAGCGCATCAGGGAGCGCTTCGGCCGCGCGCGCGATCGCGACGAACGGGTCGCGGCACAGCACTTGGTGGTCGAGACGCTCGTCGCCCGGATCACCAACGACGAACGAGACGTCGAGTTCGCCGTCGAGGGTGCGGTTGACGAGTTCGTCGTTGTCGTCGCTCTCGAAGAAGTGGATGTCGATCGCGGGACGTTCGGAGCGCAGTTCGCCGACGATCGCCGGGAGTGCCTTCACCGAGATCGACTGAAAGGTCCCGATCGTGATCCGGCCCCACTCGCCGGCGAGGAGTCGGTCGATCTCGTCGTCGGCCGCCTCGAGTCGACCGATCACCGCACGGGCATGGGGGAGCAGCGCATCGCCGGTTGCGGTGAGCGTGACGGGCAGGGGTCCGCCGGGCCGGTCGAACAGCGAGGCGCCGAGACTGCGCTCGAACGCGGCGATCTGCTGGCTCACCGCGGATTGCGTGAAGCCGAGGCGCTGGGCCGCGCGGCCGAACGATTGCTCCTCGGCGACGGCGACGAGGGCTTGCAGGTGGCGAATTTCGACGGCGTGGAGGCGTTGCATCGATCATTAGTCTAGCTGATCAATACCTTGCAGATCAATCGTTGGACTTCATAGTTCCCGGCCTTCACACTGATGAGGAAGACGAAACTTGGAGGCCACGATGCTTGCACCCTTCCACCCTGCCCAGATCGAGCTGCTCGCCCAGGCGCTGGCGACAGACGGAGTCTCGCGGCACGAGGCCCGGTTGCGGGCGGCCGCCGAACTGGCCGGGCGCCGCGGCGCCGACCCCCTGTTCGTAGCGATCGCGACCGACGACACCGAGCCGGAGATCGCGCGCCTGCGGGCGTTCGGTCGCCTCGGCGCGTGGCTGCGTTCGGAAGTTCCGGTCACGGTGCAGCCGTTCGTCGCCGAGCGCCGCTGCGCCTGATCGAGCGTCGGACGCCGGCGTCTCGCCCGGTCGGCGTGGAGGTTCCTACGCTGCGCCGATGATCGACGATTACGACGAGCGAGTCGGGTTCGCGGCGGCGGTTCGCGACCTGAATCACGCCTTTGTCGGACACAATCCGGCGCCAGAGCGGCTCCGAACGCTGACGGCCCAGATCGCCGCGATCGCCGGCGAACTCGAGCAGAACCCGGGCCGCGATCGGCTCGCGCTGATGATGGCGGCGCGCGAGGCCGCGCTCGCCGAGTCGGCGTTGGCCGAGCCGGGGAGCGACGACGCCGAGACCCGCATGTCGTTCGTGCCGCCGAAGTCTGGTTTCGACGATCGCGCCGTCGCCGGTCGGGCGAACCCCACGAGCATCGAGTTCGAAATCGTCGACGACGGCGACGACGTGGTGGCGCGCTTCGTGTTGCGCAAAGCGTTCGAAGGCGCGCCGAATCGTGCGCACGGAGGGATGGTCGCAGCCGCGTTCGATGATGTCACCGGTTGGATCATCGGCAAGCTTCGTGAGCCATCGTTCACCGGTGAACTCTCGGTACGGTTCAATGCGCCGGTGCCGGTCGACACGCAGCTCGAAATTCGCACTCGCCTCGTGGGACGCGAACGGCGCAAGTTGTTCATCACGGCCGAGATGTTGGCGTCCGACGTCGTCGTCGCGACCTGCAAAGCGACCTACATCACTGTCGACCCCAGTCTGTTCGCGGTCGCTCCCGAACCGCGATGACGCTCCGCATCGTTTCGTGGAACGTGTTGGCGGCGCCCTGGGCGTTGCCGCAGTGGTATCCGAAGCAGATGGACGCCGAGGTCCTCGATCGGGGGCGACGACGCGAACTCGTCGCGGAAGCGGTCCGACGCTTGCGACCCGACCTGTGTTGTTTGCAGGAGGTGACACCGGTCGATCTCGAAACCACGCTCGCGGCGTTCGATCGTTGCGCATCGCACTTCGTGAGCGAAGGGCGAGAACTCTGGTCGAACTGGGGGAGCGTCGAAGTCCCCTGGGAGCCAAACGGAACGGCCGTCGTCTGGAACGACGAACGGTTCGACGAGATCGCGCGTGATCAAATCGAACTCGGCCCGCACGGCAACTTCGCCGCGATCGTCGACCTCGCCGACCGAGCCACGTCGCGAATGTTGCGCGTCGTCAGCGTGCACCTCGACTCCGATGACGCCGACCGAAGGCGCCGCGAGATCCCGCGCCTGCTGGCGGCCGGCGCGGACCAACCGATCGTTGTGATCGCGGGGGATTACAACGAAGACACGATCACGTCGGGTTCGGATCGACCTCGGATCGGCGACGCGTTCTTCGATGTCGGCCTCGTCGACGTTTTCGAATTGTTGGATCGGCGCGCACCGACGCATCCGTACGCTCGACCGGGCGACGATTGGGAAGCTCTGGCGACCATCGATCATGTGCTCGTGCGCGGCCTCACGCCGTCGAGCGCGCGAGTTGTCGACGCCGGTATCTGGGCGATCGATGGGCCAGACGCGCGCATGGAGGAGTGCCTCCGCCGGACCGGGTCCGACCACCTCGCGCTCGTCGTCGAGTGCGACTGAAATCGGCCAGAGGGCGCGACAAGCGTTCTCAGGCGATCAGGGAACCGCGATGAAGTCGTCGAGGAAACCTCGCGCGTCGTCGGTGTCGAGGCGGTAGAAGCCGCCGTAACTTCGACAGAACTGGCTTGCGCCGTAGCTCGTGTCGGCGACGAGGTAGCCGTCGCGAAACGCCGGACCGCCCGAGTCGCCGAAGCACGTGCCACCCGTGCCGCGGCTGTCGTTGCCGTTCTCGGCCAGCTTCAAGACTTGCGACGTCACGTTCTGGCCGGGTGATTCGGCGTAGCGACGGGTCCGGTCCGAGACCGACACCGGCTTTTGCGGACCTTCGGTCGGCTTGTCGAAGAAGACGCCGTACCCCACGGTGGTGAACAGCCCCTTCTTGAGCAACCCCTTCTTCGCGAGCGTGTCGAGGTAGCCACGTGGCGCGAGCCGTGCCGGAGCGCGATCGGTGATTGCGGTGTCGAGGACGACGACACCGACGTCGTGCAGATCGTTGTTCTGCAGCTCGCCGTCCCACAACGGGTGAGTGTGGGGCGTGCCGGTCGCGTAGCCCGCGGGAATGTTGACGCCCGGGACGTATCCGGTGGCCGGATCGGGAGCGACGCCCGTGGGTGGCGCCACCGTGTCGAAGGTGACGATCGCCGAGCCGATGATGCCTTCGGTGCAGTGGGCGGCGGTGATGAGCACCGTCGGCGACACCAACGTGGCGCTGCACCGGAAGCGGCCCGTCGCCTTCTGGTACAGGATCATCGCGACGTTCGGGTGGAGCTCGCCGTCGAGGGTCCCCTCGGTGATCGCGCCAGCGGGACTGGCGAACACGGCGACGAGTGCCGCGACCATCGTGGACACAATGAGCTTCTTGCGCATTCGCCGAGGTTATGAAGTGCGCGAAGCGTCCACAATGCCTCGGATTGGCTTCGCGCGTTCTGTCCGCGTGGTGTGCACGAGATCGAAGGTGAACACCGCCAGCGCGAACCAGACGAAGCCGAACCCGACGACCCGCCAGCGCGGCATCGACTCGTCGTAGAGCCAGACTGCCAGTACGAAGTTGATGGTCGGCACCGCGTACTGCATCGGTCCGAGCAACGTGAAGGGCACACGCGGCGCCGCGAACGCGAACAGCAACAGTGGGATCACGGTGATCAGCCCGGTGCCGAACACGAGCGCCAGTTGGGCGCCATCGGCTGACGTCGTGACGGCGTGATCTCCTGACTCGATGACGGCCACGACCGCCAGCGCGATGGGGAACAACACGAACGTCTCCGCGGCGAGGCTTTCGATCGGTGTGAGCGGAACGGTTCGTTTGATCAGGCCGTACAGACCCCACGTCCCGCCGAGGATGAGTGCAATCGTCGGGACCCGACCGGCCTCGCCCGTCAGAACGATGACGGCAATGGCTGCGATGGCGAGCGCGATTGCTTGGAGCTTTCGCAGGCGTTCGTGGAACAACACGACGCCGATCGCGACGGTACCGAGCGGCGCGATGAAGTACCCGAGTGCCGTTTCAACGACGTTGTCATGCGTCACCGCCCACACGTACGACGTCCAGTTGGCGCTCAGCAACAACGCGGCACTGATGACTCGTCGTCTCACGAGGCGATCCGCGAACGCGGCGCGCAGCGACGACCAGCGGCGCAACACCGTGATCGCGACTGCCAGCAGCAGCGACGACCACGCGATCCGCTGACCGATCAATCCGAGGGATGAAAGCCCGTGCAACTCGTGCCAGTAGATGGTGAGCAGGCCCCACAACACATAGGCAGACAGGCCGGCGAGCGCGCCGCGTCGTAGTTCGGCGTCGGGCGAGTGCACGGGGGCAGGATACGGGCCGCATTTCGGTGCTAGAGAAGGGTTTGTGAGAGTCGACGTGATGACGGGCGGGCAGTCGCTCGCGACCATGCAGCAGCTCGCGCGCGACGTGGTCGCCGCGGGGTTCTCGGGCCTTACGGTCACCGAAGGCGGGCGAACCGCGTACTTGCAGTGCGCGGCCGCGGCGCTTGCCGCGCCGGAGCTCGAACTGTCGACCGGTGTCGCCGTGGCGTTTCCGCGCAGCCCGATGGTCACGGCGCAGACCGCATGGGAACTCGCGGAGGCAACCGATGGCAAGTTCCGACTCGGACTCGGGACGCAGGTACGCGCGCACATCGAACGTCGGTATGGCAGCGAGTTCGATCCACCGGGGCCGCGCATCGAAGAGTACGTCCGCGCAGTTCGATCGTGCTTCGCCGGATTTCGCGGTGAGCCGTTCGCGTTCGACGGGCACTTCACGAAGATGTCCCTGTTGCCTGCGATGTGGTCGCCAGGGTCGATCGCGCAGCCAGATCCGAAGATCGACCTCGCCGCAGTGAACCCCTGGATGCTGCGTGCCGCGGGTCGGGTCGCCGACGGCGTCCACGTGCATCCGCTCAACCATCCGGTATACGTCCGCGACGTCGTGATTCCCGAGGTCGCTTCGGGAGCGGAGGCAGCCGGGCGAGATCGTTCGGCCGTCGACCTGCTGATACCGGTGTTCACGGTCCCCGGCGATTCGGACGATGAGCGCAAGCCTTGGCGCGCGCTCGCTCGAACGCAGGTCGCGTTCTACGGGAGCACGCCCAACTACTCGTTCATCTTCGAACTGTTGGGCCGCCCTGGCACCACCGAGGCGATCCGTGAACGTCAAAAGGCCGGCGACATCAAAGGAATGGCCGCGGTCATCGACGACGACATTCTCCAGCACTTCGTCGTCGAAGGGAACTGGAGTGACATGGCGAGGCTGATCCACGATCGACTCGAAGGGATCGCGGCGAGGGTCATCGTGTACACGGCGGGGATGGCGTACGCGAGCAATCGCGAGCACTTCGAGCGGCTCGGCGGCGTTGCCCGGGAGTTGGCATCATGACGTACAACCAACTGGGCCGCGTGGTGCACGATGCCGACGCGCACATCATGGAAACGCCGACGTGGTTGCGCGACCATGCCGACCCGGCGGTCCGCGACCAGATTGCGCCGCTCGATCTCGGTGGCGGCAACGAGTTGAAGCAGACCGGCGATGTCGCCGAGCAGCTCGTCGATCTGCGTTCGACGTTCGATCGCCTCGCGGAGAAGCACGCGAGCGACGCGTACCGCGCAACCGAAGCCGCCGACATCATGGCGCGCAAGAACTTCGCCGCAACCGGGAGCTTCGTCGCGACCGACCGTCCGCGCGCGCTCGACCTGTTGGGGTTCGCGAGCCAGCTCGTGTTCAACACGTTCCACAATCGACGCCTGCGCAACTGGGAGCACTCGGGCGACGTCGACCTCGCGTACGGCGTCGCGCATGCGCACAACCGTGGCATGCTCGAGTTCTGCGCGGTCGATCCGCGACTGCTGCCGAGTTGTTACGTGCCGTTGATGGACTTCGATCGTGCCGTCGCGATGACCGACGAAGTGATCACTGACGGCGCCGCGGCAGTGCTGATCGCGAGCGGTTGTCCGCCAACCCACTCGCCGAGCCACCGCGCGCTCGATCCGGTGTGGGCGCGAGTCGAGGAGGCCGACATCCCACTCGTGTTCCACGTCGGTGGCACCGGCGATCTCATCGACCGCAACTACTTCGTCAACGGTCTGCCGATCCCGCCCGACTTCCACGGCGGCGAAGAGAACTTCCGCTCCGTGGATTACATGGCAATTCCGTTTCCGCCGATGCAGACGATCGCGACGATGTTGTTCGACGGCGTGTTCGACCGGTTTCCACGATTGCGACTCGGCGTCATCGAGCAAGGTGCGATCTGGGTGCCGAGCTGGATGCGCCAGATGGAAAGCGCCTTCGAAGCATTCGTGAAACACGAAGAACGCATGCGGGACCTTCGCATGCGTCCGAGCGACTACGTGCATCGCCAGATGAAGTTCACGCCCTACCCGACCGAGGACGTCGGCTGGATCGTCGAAACCGGCGGCGCCGATCTCGTCATGTTCAACAGCGACTACCCCCACGTCGAGGGTGGGCGCCGGCCGATCGAACGTTTCGAGGCCAGCCTCGGCGACGCCGACGCCACCGTGCGCGACCGCTTCTACGCCACGAACTTCCTCGAACTCATGGGCTCGGCCGCCCACCACCTCGCCGCTTGACCGAACTTGCGCCACTTTCCGTTGTGCAACAACGGAAAGTGGCGCAAGGTCGGGTCAGGGGCGGGACCAGTCGCGGTTGGGGTCGCGGGGTGGGAAGACGAACTCGGGCTTCGGGCGCCAGCCCGAGGCGCGCAGGTCGTCGTTGACGTGGGCCATGTTCAAGATGTCTTCGTCGTAGTCGAACTTGCCGTCGCCGGCGTACCGCAACGTCGACAGACCTGACTGCTGGTGTCGAATGCCGTCGGCGTCGGGCGGGAGAATCTGTGCCCACTTCACGAGCACGAACTCGTCGTTCATCACCGCCCAGCCCTCGATGGGGAAGTCCCAGTCCTCGAGGCCCCGCATCGACTCGTCGAAGAAGTGCACGATGTTGTCGAGGCCGACGACTCGACCCCAAGCAGGATCGATGTACACGGCGTCGTCGGTGAAGTGCTCTCGCAACGCGACCCAGTGTTGCTCGTCGCGCTCGATGGACTCGCGGGTCGCGATGTACGCACGGGTCGCAGCTTCGATCTCTTCTCGGGGTGCCTTCATGCGCGTGACTTTACGGGGAGTTCGAGCGTCGCGGGGTCGGTCGGCCAGCGACCGATCCCGCCGTCGCGCAACACCAGGCTCGGCATGATCCGGTCCGCGTGTTGGGCGCGCCAGGTCAGGAGTTGTTGCGCGTGGTCGAGCACCCGCACCGGGTCGCTGACTTCGGTCCGCCAGGTCGGGTCGGCCGCGAGATCGAAACAGCGCCAGGTTCCGTCGCCGAAGTGCACGTAGGCCGTGTCGTGCGTGCGGATCGTCGCGAGGTTCATTCGTTCGAGGCGACGATCCCACGGCCACGGCCACTGTCCGAGCGGGAGCACGTCGCTGCGCCAGTCGAACTCCCAGTGCGCGGCGTCGCGCCACCGCTCCGGTCGCTCGCCGCGCAGGAACGGCGTGAGGGGAAGACCGTCGCACTGCACCGGGGTGTCCAGGCCCAGTGCGTCGCACACGGTCGGCATGATGTCGACGTTCTCGGTGAAGTCGTCGACGACCAAGCCCCGGACTGCAAGGGGTCGGGGATCTCGGATGATCCCCACGACGTGGTAGCTGTCCTCGAAGAACGCCATCTTCTGTACGAGCCCGTGGTTGCAGAGTTGTTCGCCGTGATCCGACGTCACGATCACGAAGGTGTTCTCCCACTGCCCGCTCGCTTCGAGGTGCGCTCGGATTCGCCCGAACTGATCGTCGACCGCGCTGATCATTCCGTAGTACTGCGCGCGTAGTTCGCGTTGCGAGCGTTCGTCGACCGGTGCCGCGAGCGGGGGAAGCTGACGGATGAGTTGGTGGAGTTCGGTGAGGTTCTCGCCCGGCGCAATCGCAGGCTCGACATCGTCGGGCGAATAACGCTGCGACCACGCGCCCGGGGCGGCGTACGGCGGATGCGGTCGGATGAAACTTGCATGCGCGAACCACGGCGAATCTTGGCGATCGATCCAGTCGAGCAGCTCGCCGGTGAGGAACGACGTGATGCCGTGTTCGGCGGGTCGGTCGGGTTCGGTCTCGAGGGCGCGTTCGCCGCCGCGTACTCCGTCGTACCCAAGGCGTTCGAGCCATTCGATCCAGGTGATCGGGTAGCCCTTCAGCTCGAGCGCCGCGTCGAAGCCGGGGAGTACGCCCTCATAGTCCGACAGCCGTGGATCGTCCGGGCCGTCGGCGTGCCTCGGGTCGATGCCCTGATCCGTGTAGCCGAACAACACGGGTCGGAAACCGGCCCGCCGAGCGGCTCGTGCGACGTTGTCGAAACGGTGATCGAGCGGAGTGCCGTTGCCGACGACTCGATTGTTCATCTGATACATGCCCGTGTAGAGCGCCGCCCGGCCCGGCGCGCACGGCGCCGACTGGCTGTAGTGCCGTGCGAAGCGCACGCCGTCGGACGCGAGCCGATCGAGATGTGGCGTCCGGACCACGGGGTGGCCCGCGGTCGACAGGCAATCGCCGCGGAACTGGTCGAAGGTGATGAACAAGAAGTTCATGGGTGTCATCGCAGTTCGTACAACTCGTACGTCAGCGTGTCGCCCTCGGTGACGCCTTTGCCGACGGCTTGGATGCGAGTCAGCCATCGGTAGCGTTCGTCGCCGGTGTCGAAGAGCGGTGCGGTGTACGGAGTGCCGCCGGTCGCGAAGTCGATCCGGCCGGTGTAGGTGACGTAGATGAGCGCGCCGTCGTCGGTTTCCAGCACCCCGCGCACGTCGAGCGTCCCGAGACCGTGCGCGTCGACCGTCAACCAGTCGGCGGCGGCAGCGCCCTTCTGGCGCGCTCGAATTCGGTCACCTTCGAGTACGCCGTCGCTGACCTCGACGACGACCCGAGTGCCGCGCGGTGTGTCGGCGATCGTGAGGGGAGTCGCCAAGGTGAACCGCATCGTGGCGAGTGGAACGAGTTCGAGCGTCATCCAGCGAAGGCTAACGGTCATCGGCGCCGGCGACACTCTGTCCCGGCCGGTGCGTCGGGGCGCGATGCTCTGGTTCCCCGCCGGTGCTTCGCAGTGTGGTCAGATTCAGAGGCGGTTCTGCCGATGAGATACCGATGAGTGCGATCCCCGATGATGCCGCGCGTGCGCGTGACGTCCTCCAACGGGCGGTCGACGGCGATCGGTTCGCGCTCGGAGAGCTCTGGGACACGCACAACGGGGCGTTGGTTCGGTTCCTTCGCAGTCTGCGCGTGCGCGAGCCCGATGATGTCGCGGCCGACGTCTGGGTCGACCTCGCCCGGCGAATGCCATCGATCGGGGCCGATCCGGAGTCGTTCCGCAAGGTGTTGTTCACGATCGGGCGTCGGCGCGCGATCGACGCACACCGCCTGCGCGCTCGTCGGCCGTCGGTCGACGTCGATCCGCAGTCGCAGCACCGATTCGTCGATCCGGCGAAGGCGACCGACGAGGTGGTCGGTGACGAACTCGTCGCCCAGGCCCTGTTGGCGCGACTGCCCCGGGCGCAGGCCGAAGTCGTCGCCTTGCGAATCATCGCCGGGTTCAGTGCCGCCGAGGTCGCCGAGCTGACGGATCGATCCGAAGGCGCGGTGCGAATCATGGCCATGCGAGGGCTGCGCCGCCTCCGCGACCTGGCGCTCGAGGCCGGCCTCGGAACTTCGGACGAACTGCCTACCTCATTCGAGGTAACGGATCACGATGGGTCCACGATGGTGCAGCCGTGAGTGAGCCTCTGCCTCCCCACCCCAGTGACGACTTCGGCGACTTCTTCGACGGCACCGGTCCGGTTCCCGGCGATCTTCGCCGCATGGTCGATGCGCTGACCGCGCCTGCGGTCGTCGACGTCGGCGTCCGTCACTCGGTGGTGATGCGGATGGCCGAGACGCTTGCATCCACCACTCCCCAGCCCGGAGGTCTTCCCGTGATCGGTCGTCGTAGCCGTCGTATTGCCGTCCTTGCCACTGCCGGCACCTTGCTGTTCGGAGGCGCGGCTGCCGCGGCCGGTGGTGCCGGTGTCCTCGGCGACGTCTTCGGTACCGGTGACGAAACCGCGATCGAGGCGGGTGACGAGACGACGACGTCAGGTGGCTCGGACACCACGTCGAGCGACACCACGTCGAGCGAAACCACGACCGGCGAAGAGCCGACGACGTCGCTCGACGAGACGACGACGACCGCCGAGACGACCACGACGCTGTCGCCCGAGGAGCAGGCGTGCGCGGATGCCGAGAACCACGGTGACTTCGTCAGCGACATCGCGAAGAACAAGGACCACGAAGGCAACCACGGCTCGGTCGTGAGCGAAGCGGCGAAGTCGGACTGTGGCAAGAAGTCCACCGACGATGACTCCGACGATGACGCCGATGATGACGACGACTCCGATTCCGACGACGACACGCCGACGACGGTCGACGACGAAGATGGCCCCGGCAAGTCCGACGAGGAGCGCGGCAAGTCGGGCGAGGAGCACGGCAAGTCGGGCGACGACCACGGCAACGCCCGCGACAACGACGACTGAAGGCGTCGCCCGGGCGCTCGTGAATCCGCCGATCGGCGGATGCGGTTTCGAACCGAACAGCGCATCCTGGTCGAGTGACCACGAGCCCGACGTCCGCGATCGTTCCGCCGCCGCCTGCACCGCCCAAGTTCGTCGCGGCCCGCCGCTCCCGTTGGACGACGACCGCGACCGCGCTCGGCGTGTCGATCACCTTGCTCGTCACCCGCGACCCGCTCGTCGGCCTGGTGGCGCTGTTCCTCATCGTGGTGCCGCTCGAGAAGCTCTACCCGAGGCATCGCCAATCGCTTCGTCGACCGTTGCTCGGCACCGACATCGCCTGGTCGGTGTTGAGCGCGCCATTGTCGGTCGTGGCGTTCGTCGCGGCCGCGATCATGTCGATCGTGTCGCTCGTGTGGCTTCCGGCGCTCTTACTGCGGCCAGCGGTGGAGGCACTCCCGAACTCGGTCCGCGTCGCCGCCGGCGTCATCCTGTTCGACGTTGTGACCTACTGGGCCCACCGATTCGGGCACGAAGTTCCGCTGTGGTGGAGATTCCACCGAATCCATCACAGCACCGAGCATCTCGACTGGGTATCGGGGTTTCGTAACCACCCGCTCGACGGCATACTCCTCGCGCCCGCGTTCGTGTTCTTGCTCGTCGCCGGATTCTCGCCCGAACTGAGTGGCGCCCTCGTGGTCGTGCAGGTCGTGACCGGACTCTTCTTGCACGCAAACGTCCGGTTCCGGTGGCGCCCGCTCCATCGCATCGTGATCACACCGGAGTTCCATCACTGGCACCACAGCAACGAACCCGACGCGCATTGTTCCAACTACTCGGTGTTCCTGCCGATGTGGGACATCGTGTTCGGTACGTACTTCATGCCTCGAGACCGACGACCCATGCGGTACGGCGTCGACGGTCCGGTGTCGATCGGCGTCGTCGGCCAGTTGATCGACCCGTTTCGCGGGCTGCCCAACGCTCGCGCCACGGCGCGGCACCCGATTGCGGCGGCCCGTCACGCCTTTCGTGCGGCGTTCGGGGGTTTCGGACTGATGCGGCGCATCATGCGAACCCGGCCGCGCGTGTGCGACGAGACGTCCGTACACTGAGCCGGTGAACGGCGCCCCAAGGGTGGCCTCGGCCCGAACTCGGCTTGTGGTCGATGTCGCGATCGCAGCGGGCGCGTTCGGCGTCGGTCTCGTCGGTCACCTCGCGGCGCGTCGTGATCCGTCGATCGAAGCGGCTCCGATCGGCTGGTCGATCCTCTTCTTCGCGGCTGTCGCGGCGGCGCTGCTCGCGTTGCGGCGTCAGCGACCGCTCACGATGATCGGCCTGATCGCGGTGGTCGTCGTGATGTCGGGTGCCGTTGGCGATCCGTCGCTGTTTTCGGCACAGATCGCGCTCGAACTCGCCATCGCGAGCCACGCGATCGGCTCGTGGTCGTCGTATCGTCGCCGTGGATTCGCGACCGTCGTTCTGCTCGCGACACTGCTGGCGCTGGGCGCGATTCCCGACAGTGGGGTGCTGGCCGGGAGCGCGTTCGTGGGGGCGCTGATCGGCTTGCCGTACACGGTTGGCGTGGCGGTTCGGGGGCGGCGCCGGTATCTCGAGGCAGTCGAAGATCGCCTCGCGCAAGCCGAACGCGAGCGCGACGAACGCGCCGGACGCGCGGTCGCCGAGGAGCGCGCCCGACTCGCCCGAGAGTTACATGACGTCATCGCCCATCACGTCAGTCTGATCGGAGTTCAGGCCGGCGCGGCGCGAGTCGCCGCTCGCGCCGATGCAGCCGCGCTCGATGGTGCGCTGCGCTCGATCGAGTCGTCGAGTCGTGAGGCGATCGTCGAACTCCGCCGCGTCCTTTCGGTGCTCGGGCCGGCTGACGACGGCGATCAACTTGCGCCGACGCCGGACCTCGGTCGGATTCATCGGTTGTGTGCATCGTGGCAGGAAGCCGGAATCGACGTGGAGCTCGTGCTCGCAACCGACGACGATGCACCGCCCGTTCCCATTGGTCCCGACCTCGCATTGTGCTGCTACCGAATCGTCGAAGAGGCGCTGACGAATGTGTCTCGTCATTCTCGGGCGCATCGCGCCCACGTCTCGGTGTGCACCGGGCGCGAGTTGGTTCGGATCACCGTGGCCGACGACGGCCCCTCGATCGACGGTCGACCGGGTGGCACGGGGAGAGGACTCTGGGGGATGCGTCAGCGAGTCGCGCTCTTCGCCGGAGAGTTCGACGCCGGTCCCACGGAATCCGGTGGCTTTCGCGTGCATGCCGTCCTGCGAGTTGGTCCGTGATCCCGACCGTCGCGATCGTCGACGACCAGCTCGACATGCGGCGCGCGCTGCGGACGATCATCGAGGCCGATGGTCTGATCGTCGTCGGCGAAGCAGGCGACGGTGACGGCGCGATCTCGTTGGCATCGGCCGCTCGCCCTGACGTGATGTTGATGGATGTTCGAATGCCCGGCCGCGACGGAGTTTCCGCGACGGGGGCAGTGCGCTCGTTGTCGCCTGCACCTCGCGTGCTGGTGCTCACGACATTCGATGACGACGACGCGGTCGCCAACGCGCTCGCTGCCGGCGCGTCGGGATTCTTGCTGAAGACCTGCGGGTCCGACGTGCTCGTTCGAGCGATCCGGCTGATCGCAGCGGGTGACGCGGTGCTCGACGAACTGATCGCGCCGCGCGTCCTGCGATCGTTCGTCGCGAGTCGCGTGAACCCAGACCACGCCGCACGGTTCGAAACCCTGACTGCGCGAGAGCGTGACGTGCTCGCGATGTTGTGTCGGGGCCGTACCAACCAGGAGATCGGCAAGGAACTGTTCATCGGCGAGGCCACCGCCAAGACCCATGTCTCGCGGATCATCGCGAAGCTGGGGGTGCGCGATCGTGTGCAGGCGGTGATACGGGCCTACGAGGCTGGATTCGTCGACTCGACCTGACCGCGCTCCTCGCGTCGCGCGAAGCTGCGCCGATGGCCTTTGCAGGATTCCCGGTCGAGGCATTCGACTTCTACGCACGGCTCGAACTCGACAACTCGCGTGCGTTCTGGCTCGCCAACAAACAGGTCTACGACGACGCCGTCAAACGAACCGTCGCGGAACTTTCGGCGCTGGTTGAACCCCGTTACGGCGCGCTGCACCTGTTTCGTCCGTACCGCGACGTTCGCTTCTCGAAGGACAAGACGCCGTACAAGACTGCAGCGGGGGCCGTCACCGAGAGCGAAGGTGGTTCCGCGTACTACGTGCAGATCTCGAGCGAAGGCTTGTTCGTCGGATGCGGGATGTACGTCATGGCATCGGATCAACTCGATCGATGGCGCACTGCGCTCGATGACCGACGACGAGGTGGCGTGATCGAGCGCGAAGTCGAACAGCTGCGTCAGGCGGGCTACGAGATCGGGGCGATGGAGTCGCTCAAGACCGCGCCGCGCGGCTACCCGAAGGATCACCCGCGCATCGAGTTGCTGCGGATGAAGGGCCTCACCATGGGGAAGTCCTTCCCTCTCGCGAAGTGGATGCACTCCGCCAAGGCGACGGATCGAATCCTCGAAGTGTGGGCTGCGGCGAAGCCGATGAACAACTGGCTCGAACGCAACGTCGGACCCAGCACGCTCCCCATGATGCGTCGATAGACCCCAAGGATTGGGGTCTATCGACGCATCATGGTTCAGGCGACGAACAGGGTCGTCGGGACTTGGAGGAGCGTGCGGGCGTTGTCGCGCACGATCTCGTCGAGGGTTCGCTCGAAATCGATCCCGAATTCGGCTGCGATCTCGCCGAGAAGCGGGTCGCCCTCGCAGAACCACCGGTCGCCGGCGCGTAGAGACCGGAACTGGGCCTGCCAGATCGCGGCTTGGAGCTCACCCAGTTCGCTCTCGGGGACTCGTACTTCGACCTGCATGCCGGTGAACGCGTCGAGTTCGTCGATGTCGCCGTACAGCGCCCGCAATCTTGCTGCGGTCGTCGTGGTCCGTTCGACGCGTGTGATGGCCGCGGATCGAGCGTCGTTCGGTTGCGGAATGGGCTGACCGTCGCGGTCGTAACGCTGGGTGATCCGCATGATCTCGGGATCGTCGATGGTCATTCCGGGCGGTAGCTCGTCGGTGGCTTCTCCCGTGAGTTCCGCGAACGACGTCACCGGTTCGAGGCCGTACGCGATGCGGAGTTGGTTGTAGGTCGGCAGGCCGTGGTCGTAGCCCCGGGCGATGTCGATCGCGGCGAGGTCGACCACGCCGCGGAAGCAACTGGGATCGACCCGCCCGCGAAGGCATACGGCCGGGTCGGCACCCGGTGCCGCCACCTCGAACAGCACCGAGCGCAACGCGTCGTCGATCGTCGAGTCGTTCGCATACCCGACGTCCCAGGTGAGTGCCTGGAGCACCGCGTCCACACCCACCGCTCGGAGCAGCGTCGGGTTCGCGAACGCCACATCGAGCGGAACGAAGATCTCGAGTTCGTCGCCCGTCGTCGGATGGATTCCTTCGGCCGCGAGCGCAGCCAGCGCATCGCTCGACAGCCCGCCGTAGGTATCGGTGAGGCGGAGTTCGCCGTGAACCTGGGAATGCATTCGGAACGCCGCGGTGGCGAACTCGTCGGTGATCGTCGGGTCGGCGGACTCGTCGTAACCGTCATACGCGCCGAGTTCGACGCCCATCGCGGGCAGGTACTCGTGGTAGGTGATCCATTGCAGTTCGGCGATCACGACCCGCCGGGCGATCTGAAAGCGAGCTTCGGGAAGCAGATCATCGGGCAGCTCCGAAACGATTCGGTTGTGCTCGCGCACGAACAGGGTGTGGAGACTGGTCAGCGCCCAGTTCTCGTTCGCTCGTGCATCACCGGCGATGAACGCTGCCGAAGGATCGCTGCGCAGACGACCGGTCAGCTCCATCGTGGGGGGCGAGGTACCCGGTCGTGCGGCGGCAGTCGGCAGCATCAACTCCTCGGTGAGCAGATAGGGACTGTTGTTCGTGGGGTCCCCGTCGAGTGGGCCGGCGCGCAACCAATCGAGTTGTTCGGGTGAGGTGCCGTAGATGCCCGATCCGTCGAGGTAGCTACTCAGCTCGTTGATGTGCGTTCGAGCGCCTTCCGGGTCGGACTGTGTTCCGGGCTCCGAACGAACGAACGGGATCGCGTCGAGATCCGATTCGAATCGCTCGAGCGGGTCGTCGGCCTCGAGTTCGAGGTCGGCGCGTTCGTCGCCGATCGCGCCACGACTCATGTCGTGCAAGATGAACTGGCCCCACGCGTATCCCCAGTGGGTGACGCCCCGACTCGAATGGATGTTCTCGCCGAGGTCGTCGAACACGCGGTTCGACACGCGGCGTTCGCCCGGGTGCTCGACCGGCTGCGAGATCCCGTCGGCGTAACGCGCCGGGGCGGTGCGTGAGTACGGGCCGAAGGCAGCACCGAGCATCGGATCGTCGTGGTGGTTCCCGGATCCGTCGAGCGATCGGAAGTCGAGCGAACGCAATTCGAGCGACAGCCCATCGAGCGCCCGGTCGTCGGTCTGCGATGTTCGCGGTTCGTCGCCGACTGCTCGCCAGACCAACCCGCCCGCAACCAGCCCCAGCGCGGTGAGCGATGCGGCGATCGCGACGGGGCGCACACGTTTCATCGATCGGCGAGGCTACGGCGGTTCTCATCGAGGGGCTGCGTCGGGCAGAATCTCGCCGCGTCATGATCCGCCCGACCACCCCACCACGAATCGAGATGTGATGCCGAACTCGACCGTCTACCGCTCGCCCTACCCCGATATCGCGATCCCCGATGGTCCGCTCACCGGTTATGTGTTCGAACACGCAGGGCGCTACCCGGATCGGGCGGCCTTTGTCGACACCGCGACCGCCTCGTCGTGGACATATCGCGAACTGCTCGATCGGATTCATCGCACCGCCGGCGGACTGGTCGCTCGTGGGTTCCGACCCGGCGATGTGCTCGGTGTCATGGCCCCGAATTCGCCCGATTACGCGGTGGCGTTCCATGCTGCGGCCGTTGCCGGCGGGACCGCGACGACCATCAACCCGGTGTACGGACCGGAGGAGATCGCGTTCCAACTTCGCGACGCGGGCGCGTCGATGATCGTGACCGCGCCTGCGGGTCTCGACCACGCGAAGCACGCGGCGGCGACCGCCGGCGTCGCGGATGTCTTCGAGTTCGGCGCGGGCGGTGCAGGTTCGTTCGACGCGTTCGCGTCGGCGGAGCCGATCGGGCAGGTCGCGGTCGGTCCCGACGACACCGTCGTGCTGCCGTACTCGAGCGGCACGACCGGACTCCCGAAGGGCGTCATGCTCACCCACCGCAACTGCGCCGGCAACATCGCGCAGACCTGCGAGGTGTTCCCGTTCGAAGAACACGACGTGATCATCGCGGTGCTTCCGTTCTTCCACATCTACGGCATGCAGGTGATCATGAACTCCGGGCTCCGTGTGGGTGCGACGCTCGTGACCATGCCTCGGTTCGACCTGGTCGGGTTCCTCGAAGCGGTGCAGGATCAGCGCGTCACGGTCGCGTATCTCGTACCCCCGATCGTGTTGGCGTTGGCGAAGCAGCCGATCGTGAGCGACTACGACCTGTCGTCGTTGCGCATCGTGATGAGCGGCGCGGCACCACTCGGCGCGGAGCTCGCGGCCGAGGCCTCGGAGCGCATCGGCGCCAGCGTGATCCAGGGTTACGGGATGACCGAGTTGAGCCCCGTCACCCACGTGTGCCCGGTGGACGATTCGCGACCTGGGTCCATCGGCGTGTTGCTCCCCAACTGCGAGGCGCGCCTGGTCGACCCCGACACCGGCGACGACGTGTCGAGCGGGTCTTCGGGCGAGCTGTGGTTACGCGGGCCCATGGTGATGAAGGGGTATCTGAACAACGATGAGGCGACCACCGCCACCATCGACGCCGACGATTGGCTGCACACCGGCGACATCGCCGAGGTCGACGATGACGGTCACTTCAAGATCGTCGATCGAGTCAAGGAACTCATCAAGTACAAGGGATTCCAGGTGCCTCCCGCCGAACTGGAGGCGCTGCTGCTCACCCACCCTGCGATCGCCGACTGCGCGGTGATTCCGGTCGACGACGAGGAGGCGGGCGAGATCCCCAAGGCGTTCGTGGTCACCAAGGCCGACCACGACCTCGACGCCGCGACTGTGATGGCGTTCGTCGCCGAGCACGTCGCGAGCTACAAGCAGGTTCGTGAGGTCGAGTTCATCGACGAGGTGCCCAAGTCGGCTTCGGGCAAGATTCTTCGCCGGCTCTTGAAGCAACGCTGACGTCACGTTCGCGGTCGTCTCCCCGATCGGGGGTCGCAGTCGATGGATCGCGCGTGGCAAGATGCCTCGATGCGAGGGCGGACGTGGTTCATGTTGGGTTCGATCGCGGTCGGCGCCGCGACGATGACCGTTGTGCCGAGTTCGACCGTCGCGGCGGCGCCGTTGGCACGGGTGGCCGATCCGGTTGTGCTGACGGGCGCGGATCTTCCGGTGTTCAACAACGGTGCGAAGGCGACGATCGTCGGGTTCCGTTGGACCGGAGCCGCATGGGCGCAGCTGCCGATTCAAGTCGACGAACGTGCCGTCGTGAACTTCGGGAAGATCTACAACAATCCTTCGGCCGTCTTCTACAGCTCGCAGCCCGGCCTCGTGAATCAGTTGGTGTACACGGCCGCGAACACCTGGACTGGAAACGACCCGAACGCGAAGTTCGATTCCGACGACGAGCTCGTCTTCATGGCCCGCGATTCGGGGGTGCAGGCACCCGGCGGATCGCAACCGGCCGGAACGGTCGCTGGTGTCGCGACCGAGATTCACGTCACCGATCCGCTGTCGCCGGGCGCTGAAGGGTACGTGTATCTCTTCCGCAAGGC
>SXGT01510328.1_pt1 | contig 26060 bp, 40 predicted proteins | sample 3176221 | NCBI WGS metagenome assembly SXGT01 (sample SAMN11356862, study PRJNA531348) | freshwater metagenome | isolation source: freshwater sample F1-120 | place: China: Fuxian Lake, Yuxi | collected 2017-12-25
CAGAGAAACTTTGTCGAGCTTCGATTCTGCCATCTGTGTATGGCTTAGCTTGGCCGGAAGGATCATCCAAGGACATCCGCGATTACGTCATAGCCAACGGTCCGGAAATGACGGTACAGCTGCTCAAGGACAATCTGAACCCGATCATCCTGGAGAACCCGGAGCGAGTCCAGCGTGAATCCTGGGACGATGTGATCGCTGATTTTCGTAAGCTCTACCACGTCGATTATTCCTTCGCGGACGCAGCTACCGTAGTTGCCGCAACGGTGCTCAGTGCCAAGCTCCCTGGTGACCCACTCTGGATGTTTCTGGTGGGTCCGCCCAGTACTTCCAAGACTACCATCGTCGATGCCTTTGCTTTCGACCAGGAGCATTGTGAGAGCTTGAGCAAACTCACGAGTAAAGCCCTGGTCAGTGGCTGGAAGATCCCTGGAAGCGATGAGGACGTATCAATCTTCCCCGTGTTGAAGAATCGTACCCTGCTCATCAAGGATTACACAGCGGTTATGTCGATGGGTGGTGCGGTCCAGGACGAACTCTACGGCATCCTGCGAGACTGCTACGACGGTCGGGTGAAAGTAACCTACGGCAATGGGAAGACCTGCGACTACAACGACGTGTACTTCAGCTTAGTCTCAGCCGTTACCGATGAGATCCGTCGAGACAACCGCAGTTCCCTGGGGGAGCGGTTCCTCAAAGTGGAAGTTATCGGAGCGGATTACGATGCCATGGCTCTGACGATGGCGGCGCTCAACTCGGTAGTACGCGATGCAACCCGCACCCGAAACCTCCAACTCCTCGGTTGCTCCCTGAGAAATTATTTGAACTCGATCTACATTAACCCAAACAATCTGCCCCAGGTGCCTGACAAGTTCAAGACTTCCCTCAGTGCTTTGGCTCTGGTGATTGGTCACCTTCGGGCAGTCGTTGGCCGGGTTGCGGATGACTTACAGTTTCGTGCCCGTCCGGAAGGTGGCGGGCGTGTTGTGAAACAACTCAGCAAGCTCGGTCTTTGCCTGTGCCTGCTACTCCGTAAGCCTGAGTTCGATAAGGAGGTGTACAGGCTGGTTAAGAAGGTAGCTCTGGATACGATCAAAGGATTCCAGCTGGAAGTGGCACAGTTGCTCTCCAAGGAGTCCAAGGGCGCTACCACCGATCAGATCCAGCATCGACTCCAACTGCCCAAGACAACAGCCCAACGCATTCTCGGAGATTTACAAGCTCTCGGAATCTGCGTAAGATCCAGGCTAGGGAATGTGAAGGGCAGGCCCTCAGATAACTGGAAGCTCTCTTCCAGCTTTCGCAAGTTCTGGGACTTGGCCAATCTGGGAGGTAAGTAATGGGGCGTTTGTTAGTTGGTGATTGTTTAGATCGCTTAAAGGCATTTCCAGATAAGTCTGTAGATCTTGTGTTAACCAGTCCTCCTTACGAAGATGCTCGAAGTTATGGGATAGATTTCAAGTTGAAGGGGCAGGATTGGGTTGATTGGTGTCTTCCGCGATTTATTGAGTGTTATCGTGTTTGTCGTGGATTAGTCGCCTGGGTCGTCGAAGGGAAAACGCGAAAATTTCAGTGGTCGGCTACTCCTGCACTGCTAATGGCCGATTTGCATCGCGCTGGAATTAAGCTACGAAAGCCACCTGCATTCAAACGAATTGGGATAGCTGGAAGTGGTGGACCCGATTGGTTACGTAACGATTACGAATTCATCGTTTGCGCAACCCACGGTAAATTGCCGTGGTCAGATAATACAGCCATGGGGCACGCCCCTAAGTGGGCGCCTGGCGGCGATATGTCGCATCGATTGAGCGATGGTACGCGGAGGAACCAGTGGGGTCATTCTGGTACGGGAGATCAAGGGCAGGATCTTAAACTAGGAATTTATACCCCTCCGTCAAAGGCCAATCCGGGTAACGTAATCAATTGCATTGTAGGAGGGGGTGTAATGGGTTCTCGTTTGTGTCACGAGAACGAAGCCCCGTTCCCAGAAATGCTCGCGGAATTTTTCGTTCGTTCCTTCTGTCCTCCTGGCGGAAGAGTTCTTGATCCGTTTTGTGGTTCCGGGACTACCCTATCTGTAGCTGAAAGGTTAGGTCGGAAATGGATTGGGGTTGATGTACGAGAATCCCAAATTGATTTGTCTCTACGCAGAGTGCATGAAATAATCGACAGGGTTACTGCATGAAAAACGAATCCTCCGTCTCCCTCCCCCCGGCCTTCCAGCAACTCATGCGTTGGGAGGAGTTAGCTCTGGTTGATCCTCGAACGCTGGACGATAACCCATTGAACTGGAGGGAGCACCCGCCCAGTCAGCTTGAGGCAGTCCTGGCATCCATCAAGCAAGCTGGATGGGTGATGCCATTACTCTACAATCTGACCACGGGCAAGTTGATCGATGGACATGGGCGTAAGGACAAGGCAATCAAGGCCCACCTCCCAGCGATTCCAGTAGCCAAGGGGCGTTGGACCCAAGAGGAGGAAATCTTCCTGCTCCAGAACTTCGATGCTATCGGTTCCATGTTCCGTGCCAACTCCGAGAAGCTGGCCAATCTGAACGCATTAGCGGCCCGTGGGAAGGAGTTCTTGAAGAAGGCCAGTAAAGACACCAAGGCAGTCTTGGCGAAGCTACAGAGCCGAATGGATGCCCTCCCAGAGGCGATTAACACAGGGCGTATCTCTGCCACCCCCTTATCCCTTACATCCCTGTCCCAGGGCAAGGTAGTTCAACCCCAGGAGCAGGAGGATGAGGGGGAGGAAGAATCCGAGTTTAACCCCAATTTCATTGACCATGCTCAGGTTAATCCTCGGATCGAGTTACTCAACGATCAGATGGTTTTCCCCAGTTCCAACCCCTGGGGGATACCTGACCTGGATCCGGGCTTCCTGGCCAATGTGGATATGGCGCCGCAGCTCACGTATTCCCGTGTACCGGAATCGGTAACAGAGCGTTCATACTATTGCTTCAGTTCCCGACCCTACGACCTTCGGGATGAGTTGGGGGTAAAGGGTGGGACGCTGGGGTTCTTCACGGAGGATTGGAGGTTCGAGAAAGCCTTCAGCAATTTCCCTGCATTCCATGCCGAGTGGGTAGATGGCTTCGACTGGACCTGTCTAGTTCAGCCAGATTACTCAACCTACGAGGATTACCCTTTCCCGCTCCGGCTTTACAACCTCTACAAGTCCCGTTGGGTAGCCCGGTACTGGCAGAGTCTGGGCCTGTACGTGATCCCAGCCTTGCAGTCGGTATTCCTGCCTTCGTCCCAGGAGATCCTTGGCTTCATCGACCCGGAATCTGATCTATCCGAGATTGACGATTCTGTCTTCGACGTGGGGTTGCTTACCCTCCCCAACCCTTGCCCGGTCGTCGCCGTACAGTGTCGCACGATCAAGCATCATGGCGGGGACTTCCGGGAGTTCGCCAAGTGGCTGACGCATCGTATCGAGTATCTGAACCCGGAAGTGGTGATTATCTACGGTGGGGGAGACCACCAATCCAAGTTCCTGGGTTACCTGCCCGAAGAGAATAGCAATCTCAAATACGTGTTGCTACAATCCTACTCTCAAGAACGTCGAGGTTGGATGAAACGGCAGGAAAAGATTCGTAAGAAAGCCCAGAGCGCCCAGTAGTACGGAGTCATTTAATGGCCAAGCGAAAGAAGCGAGCCAAGAGCAAAGCCAATCCGAAGAAACGAGGGGGCGGGGGCAAAGCAAAGAAGCCAAAGAAGCCAGCTCTGCAGAAGTCAGGGCGTGCTCAGGCGGCAGCAGAGCCTGAAGGCAGCCGCAGTCCGAAGGACAATCCTTCCAAGTCCATGGCAGGTGCGCTGAAGGGCTTAGCGGGATCTTTGGATTCTGGTTCGATCAACGAACTGGTGAAGAAAGCCCGTGGCACCCTTGGGAAGTTCAAACGATCCAGTACCCGTTCCAAGTACGAAAAGCAGCTTCGCAATCTAGCTTCGATCCAGAAGGGCTTGGTGAAGGCTGGTGGTGGTGCCCGGAAAATGAGGGGCAAGAAGAAGCAGATTTCCGACATAATGAAAGTCCTGAACAAACGCAACAAAGCAATTGGTCGGAAGCTGAAATCGAAGAAGGCTACCAAGGCCGAACGGGCAAAATTCCAAAGTCGCTAGGCAGAATCTCCGGGATTGTGTTATCCTGACGCTCGCTGTGGGTATCCAATCCCATTCCTGGCTATAGGGTCAGGTTACTCGGTGGGTAGCGGCCACTAAGATCTACATAAAAGCGAGAAGATCATGGACGCAAGAATTTTCAAGGGTTCGTTCCACGTTGGTTCGAAAACGGCTACGGCTGGAACTGTTTTCACCGCATTGATTCCGCCCAAGCCCCAAGCCTATGCCAAAATTGCCCGAATGGTCTATACGACTGCTGGCACGGCCCACACCCTGAGTGTGCTCAAAGCCCAGGGCAAGACCACGACCACGGCAGCTCAGGTGGCTACTGACACAGCTCTTACTTTGTCTTCGATTAGTCTGGCCTTGGACGAGAACGGTGCCAGCCTCTCCGAGAACTTGGCAGCCAGTGATTATGTTGTGGTCCAGCACACGGACGGCACCTGGGGTGCTTATTTGATTTCCAGCGTTTCTGGATCGACTTTGACCATCGGCGCCCTGGCTAAAGCGGTTGCCAATGGGGCGACCGTGTACGGGATGTATGAAGTTGCTCGAACCGTGGGTAAGGCTTCCTGGCAGGTTACTACCCGCACCAGTACCACAGAAACCTTCGAGACCTACGACTCGGCAATTGGTGTCGTAGCCAGCGCCAAGGTCAACGAGCCGTTGTTGGTTCACTCCAGCAACGTCACAGCGGCAGGGACGTTGCTGTACACTGCGGCAGCCTACACCCGAATCTAAGGTTTCCTAAGTCCCTGGGGGCTGCACGATCCCCCAGGGACTTTTCCAGGGAGTTAAACCCATGGGTGCTGGCAGGGGCTGGGCGAAATACAAACACCGGAAGAAAGTCCGCAGCAAGAACCCCCACGCGGTTATTCTTGGTCGTCGGGGTGGCAAGAAGGGTGGCCCAGCCCGTGCTGCTGCGCTGACATCTGAACGTCGTTCCGCCATTGCCCGTCAGGGTGGCCATGCTCGTCATCGAGGAGATTGATATGACATCTATCGTAAAGCGTGTTCAACGTCTGAATGATCGAGTGATCTACCAGAAGCGGGACCAAATGGCTTCCCGTTCCCGTTACGACAAGGCGGGTCGAAAACTGGCGGCTAAGTTAGTTCGAGCGACTACCGGAAAAGGTTAATTGGCATGTCTTGCCACTCCAAGCGACGAATGCAGCTCATCCGCCACGAGGAGCAGCGACAAGCCAAGAAGCACCACCAAGGTGTGAAGTTGCTTCAGAAGCAGATTAAAGCTCAATCCAAAAAAGGTGCCACTTGAAGAAGTTACTCGACAGTCTCCCATTCTCTGGGAACAAGACCTACATCACGGGGATCATCATGTTGGTGGTCGGAATCTCCGGCGCTGTGATGAAGGTGATCGATCCGGAATCTCCCCTGGCTCTACCCTTCGACCGTTCCCTGGAATTGGTCCTGGGTGGATTAGCCACTTTGGGCATTGGTCACAAGATCGACAAATCTACTCTGTAGCTGAACGCAAGGCGAAATTGAGCTGTGCCACTCCCCAACTCCAATCACGTTGTCTGGAAGCTCCTGTTCGTCCTGCTCCTGTTCACCTTCCTGGCCGGTTCCAAATACCTGGGTTACGAGCAGTGGGAAGCCTGGAAGGATCTGCGAAACGCCATCGTAGAAACCCTGATAATCACCTTGGCCATTCTCGGCAGGTCCATATTCTCTGGGGGTAAGAAGTAGAAGCCCGCCCACACTTCTCCTCCAGAGAATATTTTATCAAATTGCCTATTGACTACTTGAGTGTGGTAGTCTATTATCTGTTCATAGCAAGGAGCTTGAACATGCAATTCTACGATTACGTTCCCCTCCAGGATCAGGTACGACGCTACAGCGGCATTGGTGAAGTAGAAGCCCAGGCATTCATGCGAGAAGTCGCTGTGCGGATGATTAAGGGTGGCGATAAAAACTCCGCAGCCCAGTACATTCACGACCAGCAATGGATCGCAGACCGCAAGCCGTACTACAACGTTTACCCTTCGATCATCCCTCTGCTCACCAAGATCGACCTGGACTTCCCTGGTGATGCTGTTCATTTCCCGCACAATCTAACTTCCCTGGTAGTGCGTCTCCCCAAGGGCCATAACCAGATCGTGTCACCTCATGGTGAGCTTCGCTCGATCCTGGTAGCTCCCTGTAATGCTGGTCCCGTAGCGGATCTGGTGAAGTACCCAGGTCCAGGCTTGGGTGTCTACCTGGATTGCGGTGAGAAACGGGCTGGTAGTGATTTATCTTTGTTCGACTATGCGATATTCCGGTTGGGTGGTATCAACGTCCAGCAATCCCTCGACCTGACTCCTATCGATGCCTACAGTCAGATGCAGGATGTATCGTTTTCCGGGGGCTGGCGCAAGCAGGCCATTCAGCTACTCATCACTCTGCTCTTGATCCAGGATGATCCCAATTTAATCAACCCGGATGTTCTGTCTAAGGATGATCCGGAGTTGCTCAACGCGATTGGCAAGAACGATCAGGAGCGAATCAAGTTTCTCCGGGATCGTGCCTTTCGTCGCCGTGGTCCAGGGTGGGAGATTGGCAGACGTTACGAACGGATCCCAGGCGCCCCTTACGTGGTTCCTCCGCACCCACAACGTTACTGGGTGGGTACTGGTCGTACCAAGTGCGTCGTGAAGACCCGCTCGGGCTATGTGGTAGATAAAACCAAGATTATTCAACTGCCCACAGGCTATCTGGAAAAATAATTTCGACTACCCCTTGATTTTTGACTACCGAGGGGTAGAATGATTGCAGTAGTCAACAAAACCCTTTGCAAGGAGCTAGGTCATGTCAAATTGGAATACGATCAAGATGGGCAACAGCAGTTTGGTTCTTCACACAGGAGCCAAGACTGCGGATTGGGACAAAGTGATTGCGGTGGAAACACCCGACCCCAGTCCAACCTGGATGCCCGTCCCCCATGCCCGTGTCATCGATGAGATCCAGGGCACCTTGGATCGCACGGGTCTCTCCGTCCAGGAGAGTGCCTACGCCCTGAATGCCAACGGCGCTCAGTTCTTTGGTCTGCTGGCTTTGAACTCCATGGGAGGTGGCGGTGCCTATCAGTTGGTTGTGGGGGTTCGTAATTCCCACGACAAGAGTTTCCCGGTGGGGATGGTAGTCGGCAGCCGGGTATTCGTCTGTGACAACTTAGCGTTCTCAAGCGAGATCCAGGTGACTCGCAGGCACACCAAGAACGTCATGGACGATTTTCCCCGCCTGATCGCCACAGCCTGTGGTCGTATCCGTCAGTCGGCTGCCACCCAGGAAGCCCGCTTCGAGCATTACAAGCAGTTCGAAGTTACCGATGCCCAGGTCCATGATCTGCTGGTGCAATCGCTGGACATCAAGGCATTGGGCAGCACAGCCCTGCCCAAGGTGCTCCAGGAGTGGCGTGAGCCGTCCCATGCGGAGTTCGCAGTCAATCACAGCGTCTGGAGGCTCTGGAACGCTTACACGGAGGTCTACAAGGGTTATGACGTGGGAAGCCTTGGCAATCGCACAATCGCATTGCAGGGCCTCCTGGACGCTTACAGCCGGTTCCAGGCCCCGGAGGTTGTCGAAGCCTTGGCAGTGTAGATCCATCCCCAGTCGGACTCGGCGAAAGCGAGCGGGGAAAACCGGGTAGGCGTGCGTCACGACTGGCCCCTACCCCCAATACACCTATCCATCCCTCACAGGAGAATCCCAATGGGACGCAAATCGATTTATGGACCCCGCGTTAGTCTGCACATGAAGATCAGCCCGGATGTTCTGGGCAAACTCCGGAAGCACTGCGCTAAGCTCCGGATAAGCCTGAACCGTGGCGCCGACGATCTGTTGCGGAAGATGCTCAGCCCCAGTGTGGCAGAGTCGCCAATTCGCAAAGGAGCGAAACATGACGAATAACCTGGACGACTACCTCGAATCTCTCACCCAGAAAACTTTGCTTTCCAATGCCATGGCAATCGTAGAGTCCAACGAAAAGGACGGGATTACCATGACAGCAAGACAGGCGGGTTGGATCAATCTGAATGTGTTCATCCAATGCCTGTGCGCATCTGCCAGTGCCTTGCGGATCACGGAAGGCATGGAGCCGCTGACGCCCAACGGTATGATCGAACTGAGTGGGAGTTTGATTAACGCCGTATTACCGTTTGTCCCCGTGGAATCTCCCGTCATTATCCCCGCCCGCATTGAGCGTGAAGCTCTCGGCAACTAAGGAGAACTAGCATGGTTATGGAATCGAATGCCTTGTCCAAAGAGCTTGAGAACCTGCCCCTGGACGCCCTTATGCGGGGTGTGATGGGTGTGGTAATCGACCGTCTCAACACAGTACCGGAAGCCCGCAAGGAACTGATGAACCGAATGGCTAACGACGTGTTGCAGGCTCTGGACAAGGCTTGGCCCGGCGATCAGAAGCTGTCCAGTTTTGACATATCCTGGATGTTCATCAGCGTGATGACGGAGGTTCTAACCCAGTTAAGGCCCGAACCGTCTGTGACGGAGCTACCTTTATTGCGACTTTGTGTACAATCCGCGTTAATGGTGTTCATGGATTTCGACGCAAACAAGCTCTTATCCAAGAGTGAGTAGCCGTATGGATCGAGTCATGTTCGGGTCTATCCTTGATAATAGCCATGGTAGGAGACGTGCCACTATGCGAATGTTGGATGACCTACTGCGTACCAACCCCAAAGCGATGGTGGATTTCCTGGATGCCATCCGTGCTGGGGCCTCCTGGTTATCCGCAGCTGCCTTCCTGCGGGTGAAGCCCGATACGATCCAGCGCTGGATGCTTCGGGGCAAGACTGCCAAATCCGGGCCTTACGCCAAGTTCTATCGCCAGACAATGCAAGCTCTCCAGGAGAGCACCATTGTCGCTGAAGCTAAGGTCAAAGAGCGCAACCCCGAACTGTGGCTCAGGAATGGCCCTGGCAGGCTTGTGAATGAGCAATGGCGGGATGATGGCAAGCAGGTGGACATCAACCTGGAGGGGCAGCTGAACCAGTCGGGTACGCTCCAGGTACAGCATGTGGATGTGGTAGCTGCTCTGAAGGAGATTCAGAAGGCTGGAATCCCCCTGGATCACCTGACCCTTAACGCCCTGGAAATGCCCGATGAGCAAGCCGGGGATGATGGCCTGGACAACGATCAGGTAGACACCTCAGGGACCAATTACCTGGGGGATGGTAAGTGGCGGTCCAATCTGCCCAGTCTCCCCGAACCCATGGCATCCCGCTCCAAGGCTGTCGTGGATATTAAAACCCTGGAATCCAGCCATGGGGAGATAACTACAGTAAAGCCCAAGACCCTTCTCGAACGATTAAAGGCATTGAAGTAGCCCCTAACCCTTAAGGAGCGCAAACATGGAGTTTGGCCCGGAATCAACGACAACCGTATCTCCTTCCGATCTCACCCCAGAGGAATTCCACAGTAAGTTCGGCGCCTTGGTTACTTGGCGTATTAAGGTCCGTTGGCAATGGGCCTTGGAGTCGTTTAGCAACATCTGCTTTGACGACATGCAGCAAGAGGGCTTCATTGGCCTCATGGACGCCCGTAACAAGCATGATCCGAGCCGGGGCCAATTCAGCACCTGCGCCACGATCTACATCGATAAGTACATCCAGATGTATGTTCGACAGAATTGCAGCCCTGGCTTCCGCACCCCCACTTACTCTGCCACTGCGGCATCCCGCAAAGCGGGCGGCAGTTCTGCCAAAGCGATTCTACGTGCGATGCGCACGGTACGTTTCAGCGAGTGGGAAGACGCTCATAGCGGCGGCACCGATAACCCCGCGTCCTATGGACCCTCAGGCTTCCACCTGGAAACATTCATGGACCTGAACAGTCTAAATGGCCGGGGTTCCCTGGGTACGGATCCAACCCAGAAGTACGTAGAGAATCAGGAATTTGTCCAACACGTATTGGCCCGTTTACGTTCTCGTATTGAAGCCACACGTATCCAGAATCCTGAGCGAATGTTGGAGATTTTCCTGCTCCGCGCCCAAGGGGAGTTACTCCCTGCCATCGCCAAGCGTTATGGTCTATCCCGTCAACGGGTGAATCAGATCGAGGAGCAGGTCCGGGGGATGCTCAGTGATTTGGCCCAGGAATACGACTGGCCCTCGGTGAAGCGTTTTCTGCCCCGTAGCAAGCGTACCGCATAAATCGCATCCTACCACTAACCCTGGAGAACACGCACAATGCCAAGTGCAAAGTGCAACGCAATTCGGCAGGACTTCGCTCACATGCGGGAACTGCAGCGGACCATCAAGGCACTCCGCAAGACCTGCGAAGTGCTGAGAAAAGAGAATGCAGGTCTAAAGCAAAAGATGAGAGACCAGCGGAAGCTGTACCGAGAGGCAGCACAGCAAGCCAAGGAATGGCGGGCCAGACTCCAATGAGCAGCGAGTTCCCTACGCTGGGAATGTGACAGCAAGCCCATACCCAATCTCAGGTGACCTATGATCGATATTCGACTTACCCGCGATGAACAGGATGCCTTGGCTGAGTTGTGTCAGATCGCAGCCTCAGCCAATTGGAAGCTCACGGTAGAGGAACAGCCCATTACCCTTGAAACGATCCGTAAGCTCGAAGAAACGGTGCTTCGGTACGAGCGGCTGAATTGGGGTCGGTTGTACGACGTTTTACATCGAACAGGATCTAACCAGGAGACCTAGCATGGATGTGAGCGTGGAACAAGACAATGAGCGTTGGACAGCCGTATTCCGGGATTCCTTCGGGCGAGTCCTGCACATTCGCAGGTTCAAGAACAAGGATGATATGGAACACTATCTTGACTTTTATGAGACAGTTATACACAGTATAGAAATGAGCCTACCTCCTTCCATCGAAGTCTTCATCATTTAGCAAGGAGCTTATCATGACCATCCCCTTCATCCATGTCGTCTGTCAGGCTCTCCGTGCCACCAAGCCAACCATCCAGGATCATCTGTACTTCGCCAAGTACCACCAATGGCGCAGCACAGTGATGCAGATCAAGTGGCACCTCTCCGAGGTCACAGACCTGGATCACGGGGCGTTCCTGCGTCTGTGCAACTGTTCCGTGTCGAATGGGCACGAGGAGATGCCATGGGCGTATGGAATCCCGGATGCGTCCAAGACTCCCCCCAAACCCGCCAAAGTTCCACCCAGAGAATCAACGGACCCCGTATCCGCATCCCTGGCCCAAGGCTACGACATGCGGGATGAGCACGCTGCGCGTGTAGCTTGCTGCTATTCCAACCCACCCCCTCCGGTTTATGGCCCGTTCTACGTCGATCCAGAACTTTACAAGATCCCTCCAATGCGAATGGAGAGCCGGGTCAACCCTGAAGTGGCTCAGTCAATCGAGTTCGCAGCCCGATCTTACCTGCGTCCCAATTTAACCCTGGACGCTTACCCCAGTGTCGAGGAAGTTAACCTGTACCTGTCATCTATGGCCACCACGGAGTTTGAGTAATGATCCGTAACGACGATGAACTTCAAGTGGTACAGAAGCAGCTGGTAACTGCTCATGAAGTCTTAACGTCCTTGGGCAGGGATATCTACCCGGTAAATCCCAAGTTGTACGAACTGATGGCGGATCCCTGTGAGGAGGAGATTTTGAGGTTGGATAGATTGATCTGGGACTACAAAGGCAAATTGCCCAATCACCCAATCGATCTCAATGATCCGCAAACCCAGATCACCCTCAAGATCGGGGACGAATCGTTCCCAGCGGTCATTGAGTCATGGGGATTATCGTCGGAGCATGTATTGATCGTGTTAAAGGCCCCAGAATCGCTCAGGAACGCATTGGAGGCCACTGGATGAGTCAGATGTCATCCAGGTGCTCTGAACGCAATACAGAGCATCCTGGAGCGTTTAACGAGGTTTAGCCTCCAACCGACCCAGTTGATCGATCCAACCGACCCCATTCGAGTGTTCATCGCCCCAGTACCCATGCCCAGGATCTAGCCATGACCAAGCCCAAGTCCAAGCCCCTTGCGACATCCTCACCCACTCCCGTTGAGCTACTCAAGCCATCCCATCCACCCCAGATCCATACCATCGATCTACCCCAGTCAGCCCATCCAGCCCAGTCATCCCATCCCACCAAGTCGGTCGGATCGCTCCAAGCTCGCAACCAGGGAAGCCCTACAGACCCAACGACCATCCGCAGTTGCTATTCCTGCGGGGAGCGGTTGGCAGTGCAGCACATGGCCCGCACGGTTATCTCCTCCAGGAAATATAAAGGGGAGTCGGAGTATCTGTGTCGGGCTTGTCAGAAGATCCTCTGGAGTCTGGTCTAATGGATTGGTACCACAGGATTGCAATCGGGGATTTCGTCACTCCCGGTACTTGGGATCAGAAGGAGTTGGAGGCTCTGACATCGGGGATAGATTTTGCCCATAAGCGGGTATTGGACGTAGGTACGTTGGATGGTAAGTGGGGTTTCCAGGCAGCAACTCATGGCGCCAAGGATGTGATGGCGGTTGACCCATGCCCTCGTCCTACTTGGGAAGTGGCTCGGAATCAGTTGTTTAAGCGGGGATTGATAGCCTGTCCGGTGCTATTGAGTCCCCATAGCCTGGAGTCTTTAGCGGAGTTTGGTGGTGCCAAGTTTGATCTGGTTTTGGATTTCGGGGTGTACTATCACACAACGGATCTGGTGAAGCATTTCCAGGCATTGCATCAGGTGATGGAGTCGCATGGGTTGGCTTATGTGGAAGGGGAGGTAGCCCTGGACTATGAGAGTTCCGTGGCGAAGTTCTACCCGGTGTATGTCAATGGTGATCCAACAACGAACTGGGTTCCTTCCGAAGCCTGTCTTCAATCGGTGATTGCCCATGCAGGGTTCGATGTAATCACTTCCGAGGTGTACGTGCGGACTGGGGATCAGGGCAGGATATTCTTGTGCATTAAACCCAGGATTCTTTAACCAGGGTGGGTGGGTTGCATAACATTCGCATACCAACTAAGCTATTGCTTAGGAGGTACTTATCATGCAATTCGATCCTGTAACGGTGGCTCGTTTCTGGGCCAAGGTCAACAAAGAGAACGATTCACAATGGGGTTGTTGGGAATGGACGGCCAGTTGTGTAACAGGGGGCTATGGATACTTCCGGTTCAACGGCCAGCATGGGATGTCCCACAGGTTCAGCTACTTACTGCATTACGGTGAGATCCCTGAAGGTAAGCTGGTATGCCACCATTGTGACAACGTGAAGTGCGTTCACCCGGATCATCTGTTCCTGGGAACGATACGTGATAACACGGTTCATGCGGCTGAGCATGGATTGATTACACGGGGTTCAGAAACAACGTTTGCCAAGCTCACTGAGGCTCAGGTTACAGAGATGAAGCGTCACTATCGAGAGGGTGTGGGCATCAGCAGGTTGGCTGAGCATTACGGAATACGTTCGGTGAACGTAGATCGGATTCTAAAAGGGGTTAGCTGGAAGTACCACCCCGAACGCACAGACAGGGATATTCGCCCTGTTGTTTAGCTTGTTCGTACAAGCACGAGCATATGCGTAAGGCTATGGTATCTGGGGGCGTCAGGGTTGGGCTTCTTTCGCCGGAATGTGCCAAGGTAATCAACCCCCCATAGGTGGCAGCTTGTTCAGTCAAGCAGCATATATGTCTGGGGGCTTGGCGGGCGTGGGGCGGGCGGCACGCGGGCCGGGCCGGTCGGCAAAAGCCAGATCACCCATGGGGATTCTGGCTATTACGCCGACAGATCATCCAGGTCATCCATGGGGATTGTGGCATATGACGCCGATAGATCAGCCAGGTCAGTTGTGGCAGTTTACGCCGAGCACGCCGATACCGCCCGGAACTCCCCCACGTCGGGGTAAATCCAGCCGTTTCATGGCATTTGCGCCAAGGCCCCTAGAATCGCGCAGGATCGACGCGCACGGTGCCCGGTATGATTGCACCTTGGGGCCGATCATCGATTCTGGAGGCTGCTAGGGGCATCCAGAATGGCCATCCGCCAACTATGCGATTAGCCCGATAGAGGGGGCAGAATCGGTCCCGTCCATCCATGGTACTGATCTGTACGGTATGGTCCCCGATCGATCCGGTCCGATCATGGTCCCGTCCCCGATCGATCCGATCCGAGATTATACAATCCCCTATTGACAAGCCTACCATGCCCGATTAGGCTAGGCATCCTGCCGCCGTTGTCACTTCGACCACGGGGCTACGTTTCACGGAGAGACGAACATGCCACAATATGTTGAACCTATCGCCAGTTATTACGCGGTCACGCGCCGATTTTATTCGGGGCCAGTATTACACGACACAATTCGTAATCGGCTAAGGTTGCAATCGTCGGATCAATCAAGGCGCCAAGATAATCGCGCCCGTCGTAATCCCGAACTAGGTCGGCGCATCGCTGGATTGTTGGCAGGTGGCAATGCGCTTGAATTAGCTGATCTCATTAACCATGCAACGTCCGCCGGATTGCGCCGTCGTTTCCGCGATTGGTTTTCCGATCATGAGTTTGCCCGGTGCAACGATTGCGAACACTACTATCCTCAAGAGGATGGCCTATGCGTTTCTGGTGGTGCGCACGTATGCGAAGACTGCGCCAGCGACTACTATTGCTGCGACCATTGCGGGGATCATTGCCACGGGGATCATATCAGTTCCATTGAAGACAATTCGATCTGCGATGATTGTCGAGACCGTCACTATTACTATTGGGAGAGCGACGATGAATGGCACTCGGACCCAGAACCAGAACCGGAACCAGAATTCGAGGCAGAACAGTATGGAGACACCTACCGATCTGATCCGATCCGCCAGCATCTGGACAAACTCCCCGCGGGGATTATTGACTCGGATCTGGCAAACAACGGCATTTCCGCGGAAGGTATTGACGAGATCGGCAGCTACCTCGAAGGTTTCCATATCTATCGCCATACCTACATTCTCGACTTGCATCGGGAACGTGAAGAGCGCGCGGCCGATTCGATTGAATGGTGCACAAAGCTAGGTACTCTCCCGAAGCGCATATCCCGAATTCTCGCCAAAGGTTCGCCTAAGATCGTATTATCGAGCGAGGCATTATCGGGAATAGGCAACATTGCGCGGAAACATTGTCCGAAGCAAACGTCCTATCGCTGGGACGTGATACCATCGCGCCGAATCAATTGGGGCCGATCTGAATTCGGGCAGCAAGCCTCTTGCTGGTGGCCTGGGCGCGTCCCCTATGGTAATTCCCTGAACGCTTTCAAGGCGCAACAAAATGCCTACGCCGTTCGATTCTTCGACGCCGATGGTACCGGCATCGGACGATGCTGGGCAATGGTTCTTGGCGACACTACGGGCGACCATACGGGGTTAGTCTTGTTCAACACGTACGGTCCCCATTCTCTATTCGGCATCGCTCGTCTGTTGGCCACTGTGTGGGGATGGCACTATGTAGGCTGCGAATTCGAGCTACCAAGTGGATGGTATCTGAACAGCTCAAAATGTGTCGCTCTATCGCCTACTGCTTTGCCCACGGATCTTGCGTTTGAGTACGACTACGAAATCCCCACAACCAGCTAGGATAAAACCATGAAATTGAACCGACGACAATTGCGGAAACGATGTGAACAATCGATTGAATCGATTCTGATCGAAGACATTTTGGATACTGGCGGAGAAGTGTACGATCTGCGAACTGGCAGCTATCTAGGCTATCGACAGTATGGATCTCCAGTCCTTGCTGTGGCGCATCTAGATTACGTCAACGTCCCACATCGATGGAGGTTCGATCGGGCGCGTACGCGGATCTATACGCCCCGATTGGATGATCGGCTTGGAGTCTATACGATCTTGGATCATCTTCCATCGATCGGGATTCAATGCGACATCTTGTTAACCACGGACGAGGAGATCGGTCAGACGACAGCATCCGAATTCGCGGATTGTTTCCCCGATCATCCACCCTATCGCTGGATAGTCGAATTCGACCGTCGTGGAGAAGACGTTGTTACCTATGATCTGGATTCGCCTAATTGGCTCCAATCGCTCGAACGTAGTCACTTCAACCTAGGGCGGGGCTCATTCTCGGATATTTCCGCGCTTGAATTTGGTGCCAATCAAGTCGAGTTGCCCTGCATGGTAAACATTGGAGTGGGCTATCACCATGAGCATTCAACGGAATGCTACGTGGAGTTGTCGCAATGGAAACGGCAACTTACCCGGTTCTCCCATTTCTGGGAGCACAATTCCGAAACGGAATACGTCCAAGAGACGCCGGAAGTCGAGATTCCATCATGGCCTGCTTGCAAGCCGGAACTACGGAACCCCTGGTGGGACAAGCACCAGGGGATCAAGTCCTGCAATCGGTGTTTCCTGCCGTTGAATCACTGGGAGTCTCAACTGTGCGACCAATGCGAGTGGGAGGGGGAAACAGGCAATGAATAGCATTGTACGTGAGCTACGACGACTAGGGGTGATTAATCCGCTGATCGTTCGGCGGACACCCCTGGGGTTATGAATCCGCGACAAGGAACTAGTGGCACTGATCGGACCGGCATCGGAATACATGCTCGAAGATACCAGGGCGAATATCCGATGGCTTGTCAGTGCCACTAGTCGCCCGGTCGTAATCGTGAATGGGAGTCAATAGGATGATGAGCAGAAAGCATTATGAGTTAATCGCGGACGTGATCAGTAGTGCTAGAAGTGCGGGGGAATGGGATAGGCTAGTTATGGATTTGGGCGAGATTTTGCGGGGAGACAATCCGCGATTCAACTTCAAGCGATTCGAGCGGGCATGTCAGCCAGTGCCAACGCCGACTCCCAAGGGAGCATCAGGTGACACCGTGTGCACTGAGCACTACGCCGATAACCAGGGGTTGTGTCATCGCTGTGGCGTCATGGTCGAGCCAGACTGGTACGATGCGTACGTGAACGGATAGCACGCCGACATCGCACTGAGCCTGCTCTGGTGATACGACTGGGGCAGGCTCTCTGTCGGCCTCTACTGGCAGCTTGAGCCACCTCGATGCACAGCGGGAGCTGATGTCGGCCCTGGGGACTGGTGGGTGAGTAGAAGTAACCTTTCCCCACACGAACTGACTACTGTAACCTTCCCACCACAAAGTTGACTACTACCTAGAAGTAACCTGTTCGTCGTAAACTTGACTACCAGGGAGTAACCTTTGCCCCCTGATCTTGTCTACCCCTGGATATATTGGGCTGGATTAGATTGACTACTGTACACAAGATAGCATAGGCTTTACCCCATGAACAAACGGATCTTCATCACAGGTGGTGCTGGCTTACAGGAACTCAGTGTGTTGGGCATCACTGAGCAGATACTGGATGAAGGTATTCTTGGTATGGAATGGGCAGGAGTTACAGGTACTGGCATCGAACTCCTGGAGGTGTAAGGACTGCCATAGCTCTCTGAATCTCTGTGTCTCCAGGCTTCCCAGTAGTCCCTGGGGATTGTAGGCGTAATGGCAACATCGGTAGACGTGGAGATTAGCGCCGATGTAGGTATTGATCCGTTGTTGCCAGCAGGTGGAATACCAGGGGGAGGTGAACTGATTCCCCTTTCTCCCCTGGAAATATCTGAACTCCTGGGGTGTTAGTTGATCCTGGATTACCTGGAGCATCTCAGGGGTGTAGTACTGGGGATCAGTCCCCCACATATCCCCGAACCTTACTTGGATGTTGGGGTTGATTGTCTGGATCAATTCCCGGAACTGGGAGATCTGGCGATAGTTCTCTGTGGTCACGATGAAGCTGACACCCAGATGTCTTGATCGAATCTTCCCCAGGTTGGTAAGGACTCTTGCCAGTGCTCCTTCCCCTGTACGTCGTATCCGGGCATAAGTGGCTGGGTTGGGGGAGTCGATACTGACCCGTACCCAGGATATACCATCCATGGCCTCCAGGATCGCTTCTGTGAGCTTCAGACCATTGGTGACGACTCCAACCTCAAGATTACGTGATCGTGCATCCTGGACGATCCTGGCGAAGTCTGGATGGATGGTAGGTTCTCCACCTCCTGTGAACTCGACGGATTCGACGGACATGGCTTGCAGGTCTTCCAGGATCTCCATGGCTTTAGGGGTGCTCATCTGCCGCTTGGGGTTCCTGGGTTGGATCCCATCCAGAGGCACCAGTTCTGAGCCTGTGTAGAAGGAGTGGTTCGAGGGGTAGCCACTCATCCGGTAAGCACAGTACCAGCAGTCCTGATTGCACAGATCACTCAGGATCAACTGGGTGGCTATGGGGTTGGACTGAGGCTTACGTAGCCCATGGAGTACGTCAGAACGATGGGCTATTTTCCAGTCTTGCATTGGTATTCGATCTTGGGTTTGACTCCCAGCCATCGTAGAAGGGTGGCTTGGTAATCCGGGATTAAAGGCAGATGGGAACAGTGATGAATATGTTCCACGATAGGGTGCATCTCATCTGGTACTTCCTTCCCTGGAAATATACCTTTGTTCGAACTATCGATTCCCCACTTACGGTAAGTCTTGCCTTCGTTCGCTACCCAGAACGGTGCCATCCAGGGACTCTCCCGGTAACACTTAGAGCCACCCGCCAAGTGTTCAATCTCCGGATCAATCACAGATCCAACTTCCACTCCAGCCCGTGCTACCCGTAGACGGTAATCGATGTCTTCCCAGTAGCATGGCCAGAATCGTTCATCGAACCTGCCCACTCTTACCTTCAGCTCAGGTGTAACCCGGAACAGACCGTACTCGTAAGCCATGGTAATCAAGGAGTCTGATTGAGCCATCATCTCGATGGTCCGCTTCCCCACCCGTATATCTGAGTTAATCAGGATGTCACACTGGTGATCCCAGAGGATGTTCCAACTGGTGGCTACTCCCAGATTATTCTCAGGGAGAAGAGTGGGATGACTACCCTGGTAGGATCTCCCGTTATCCAGGACTAATATCCGGGGAACCATTGTCCCGCTCTCCAATGCCTGGATGCACTCCTGGAGCAGGTCGTAGTCCCTCAGCACCGGGATCCCTACGAGTAATGACTGGCACTGGTTCCCACTCATCGCTGTCTTCCCTTCTGCACTCCAGGTAGCCATTCCACTCATCGGTAATAAACCGCAATTCCACGATAGGCTTGGTCATCTTTTCAAAGCCTCCGCAACATCGTCAAACCACGACGGGTCGATCTTCACTGCGAAGTAACTCCGTGCTTGTTGCATCTCAACCAGAAGTTCACGTAGTTTCGTGTTCTCCGCTTCGAGTTTCACCAGATTCTCACTCGCTCGTACTACAGTCTTTTCAAGGTGCTTTATGTATTTCTTCCCGCTCATTACAGTCCTCTTGATAGTTGTTCGGCTTCACCCACCGAACGTGAAGAGCATGGGATATTCTGTTGCAGCGATGTAATGGCGTCTGCCGCATGCTCTAGGTTTTGCACTCGCATTATCTACGCATTCCTTTCGGTTCGGTCTCATTACAGATCCTCGTTTACCGACCCCAACCATGCTATGAAGCCCATTGCCAACAAGATCACCGTCATAACGAATATGACATAGGCTGGTTCACTCATTGCTACCTTCCTTCATCACTGCATCACATGGTACATAGCACCACTCACCCTCTTTCTCCTCGGCCTCATCACCACGCCCAATAAGACCCATCCGCATATCACACCACCAGATTTCAGGACCACCCTGAAGGCTGAGCATACTCGACTCCCGTTCGAACTCATTCATCGCATCGAGCAGCTTGGCAATTACCTTCAACTCATCAGCCGTGTGGTTTAAGGCACCCATTATTCACTCTCTTTCAGCAATTCACCCAGCCCACAATCACAAGCGTCACCAACCCTGCCGAACCCATCTTCTCGGACAAGATCGCATCCGTGAGAGTGTCGTACGTACCGTCGTAGCTTCGCGTTCTCAGCGAGTAGCGTTCCTCTCTCGTTCTCCAGGCGAAAGATCGCGTAATGCAGTTGGGTTAACTCGTGCGAGTCGATTTCGCTTTCTGCCCGTAGCTTCGCGTTCTCGGCTTCGAGTCGCTCGTAGTGTTGTGCCATCTCCGGCTGGACAGGCATCCAGGCATTTCGGCCTGTCCACCACCTCGAACCACAACGTGGACACCAATGCAGGGTGGAGTAGTCCAGTTCCACCAATTCGTCTGGGGTTACCTGACAGCCACACTTACTTCCCAAGTCACTCATTACTCACTCCCTTTCAGCAATGCGTCCAGCCCGCAATTGCAATCGCCGTGCGTTAGATTCTGCCACGTTTCTCTGTTCGCCGCGCACGACGGCTTGTGCCTCACGTACTGTCGCAGCGTTTCGTTTTTGGCTTCGAGTTTTGCTATTCGTTGTTTCGTTTGCCACTCCAGGCAATCACATGCGTTGTGGTGCGTTACACATCGCTTGACGTATTCAGGTTCGTCAGTCCAGTCGATGTCACTCATTACTCACCACACTCCGGGCCAAGTTCGTACAGTATCCGATTCGCAATCGCATAAGACACGCCAAATGCCTGCGTTTCTTTCAGGATATCGCATATCGTCTTGTTCAACGCTTTGAGCTTCGCGTTCTCAGCTTCCGCATCCTGCAATCGAATCGTCAAATCCATCTCACGAGACGAAATAGTGTTCTCGTACATATGGACCAGGGCGGACAACCGCTTGCACTCATCCGCCATCAATTCCGCAAGGTCACCCATCCTGGGCACATACCACGTATCGCCCTCTACGACCTCGGATGGAAGCACTCGCAATGCCTGCTTCTTGATGTCCTCGTCATCGTCACACCAGTCCTTGGTTAGTCGCGTTTTCTCTGCGAGCAGTCTTGCAGTCTCGGCTACAAGTTTCGTAATCTTCTCGGCTTTGCGTTTGGATTCCTGAATCGCAATGTCGTTCAGATTCACAAGAGCTGCGTTGGTTTTTCGCAGGCGATCATTCTCGGCTTCGAGTTCATCGAGTCTCATCACTCACCGCCTTTTCCACAATTGCTTCACCGATCAGTTCGATCAACTGCGATTCAAGCTTGGTGATGATCGCTTGCTTCCCGACATTGAAAACATCGTTGGAGTATTTCCAGTCGATTTCGCTAAACTTCGTCGCTGCCTTTAGTTGTTGCAGATCTTCCGAGATTGCTTTCGCTTTTGTCGCCCGGTTAATAAGTTCTTGGAGTTTTTCTTCGTTCACGTTTCCCATCACCTCACTCATCACTCACCCCCTCTCACCAGTGGCGGCTCCTCATCGACCACAAAGGTCATCGGCAACTTGCTCGTGAAATCCTCCATCGACCAAATCACCCCCTTGGGTACATAGATGTTCGCTAGACCCAACGGGTAAACCTCGGTGTCTTCCAGGGTCATCCGCTCCCGTTCAATCTGATTGAAGTGATGCACCTTCGTTCCATCCTCGCGGGGTATCTCCAGATCCTGGTACATCCGGAAGGCTTCCCAGCGATCTCCCGCCACCACGACGAACATGCAAAGGTTTCTGGCGCCGACCAGATAGAGGTTCATAAATCTTCCCCTGCCGATTGCTCGGCAAATAACGGATCGCTTCGTAGATAGACCGTTTCCGGGCTTCGATCTCCCCTTGGCATTTCTCGCAGTATTCGCAGTCTGCGAAGTCCGGTATTTCCAACGAGCATCCAAGGCATCTGTCCATGCCCCTAATCTACCTGACCTGATACGGCAGTCAATAGGGAAATAAATTCTCAGGAGGAAGTACTTGACAGAACCATTTCCGAGACTACCATCTGGAAGGGAGGGAAGGGGGTTGGGGGATGGGCGGGATGGCTCCTAGCTCCCCTGGAGCTATCTTAGGTGTCTCGTGTACTTCGTACACTCGACACCTACACCTGTGCGTTCTAGGGTTTAACCCATGAACCATTCTTCCTCCTGAGAATATCTTAGCCAGTGCGCACAGGAGTCTCCCGGTCGCGAGGGCCATTAAAACCCAGAATCTTGAAGTTGCCCCCCTCTGCATGTTTCGCTAGTCTGATTGCAGTTTCGTTTTCCATTGCGATCTCAGGAGATGCCCAATGCCAGTAGTCAAGAAAGTGAATCCCTTGTCCGATGCGATCCCGGATTCGTCGCCGGAGCATGTTGATCTCAACCCGACCATCGAAGTTCTGGTTGCGAAAATCGAGGAAGCCTTTTCCCGACTCAATTCGCTTCGGGAACCCCTGATGGCTCTCGACAACACGGTTCGGCTGACCCAATCCATCAGTGAACGGCTCGAAGAAGTCGAGAAAGCCCTCTCCGGTGTTGAACTGGGCAAGGCGCCGGTCTTCCCGGATCAGGTCTATGACGGATTAACGCCCGCTGATGTGTTCCAATCGGCCATGGCAGGGATCTACACAGCCGCCTTCACGACCTTCCCCACCATGCTCAGCGCCAAACCCGAACTCCAGGCCACTCACATCCGTCGTGTGATCGATCTGGCCTACCGGACCATGCGGGTTGCCGTCGAACGTATGCCTAAGCTAGTCGAGGGAGAGCCTGTTTAAGGCCCCTGGCTCGCTCCAGGATGCGTTTTGGGGTCCAGATGGCTATTCGGAGTCCAAAACCTGCCAAAACGCATCCTGAGCGATCCTAGAAGCTCTAATCAGGTGCGCAAATACGCACAGTGAGGCTCAAATGAGTCTGGGGATCGGCTTGAAGTGGACATTCAGGGTCGCGTAAGTTAAAACAAAAGCCCCAGCGTATCTGGCGATACCTGGGGCATGACCAATACCTGGATTGGAGGCATCAGTGATGTCAGTTCTACCGAATTCTTCGGAGCTGTGGAAGGGAATCCCTGGGTACGAATGCTTTTACGAAGCCAGCGATCAGGGCCGAATACGGTCATTGGATCGCCCATCGAAGAATAAATACGGGCCTGGAAGAAGGGGCAGAATTCTTCAAGGTAGACGGGATAAAGATGGGTATCTTTGTGTTTCACTGTCTGTGGACGGTGATACTCGCTATTTCAAGATCCATCGTTTGGTGGCATCTTCATTCATTTCTCCCGTTGCGGGGAAACATTTTGTTAACCACATCAACTTGGATAAAACCGATAACAGGGTTGTGAATCTGGAGTGGTGTACCTGTCGGGAAAATTCTAAACATGGCTTTGAGCGAGGGGTGATAAAAGTTCTTTGGGCTTGTGGGGAATCGCACCCAAATGCCAAGTTAAGTTCGTTGGATGTGGCTGATATCCTAAAATTGGCTTCTTCAGGTGTTTCTGGGCGGGAATTATCGAATGTTTTTGGTGTTTCCAGGGCTACTATCAGTTTGATTCTCAACGGGAAGAGGTGGGTTCAACGATGCGATTGAATCAATTCGAGTCCTTGGGAATTCCCTGGAGTTCTTACATCACTCAGTTGCCTACGAATAAGCAACTTGCCTTCCTCATGCTTCCTCACAGAGAGGCCCTTTACGGAGGTGCGGCTGGTGGTGGGAAGAGTTCTGCTTTGCTGATGGCGGCATTGCAGTATGCGGATGTTCCGGGGTATGCCGCTATCATTTTCCGTAAAACATTAACGGATTTGAAACAGCCCGATGCGTTGATTGACCGTTCCCATCAATGGCTTCAAGGAACACCCGCTAAATGGGTTGGTTCCGAGCACGCTTGGTATTTCCCCACAGTGGACCATGAAGGCAATCCAGCTGAACCCTCTAAATTAGCGTTTGGCTACATCGGGGAATCTAACGCCTACACGCGATACCAGGGTATTATGATTCAAACGTGCTGTTTTGATGAGGTGAATCAGCAGGAGTATAACGACTACCGCTATTTATTCTCTCGTCTTCGTAAGTTGGCTTGCCCTATCCATCAGACGGTAAATGGCATCCCAAATTATCAGGACGACTGCCCAATCTGCCAGCGGCAAAAGTCTATTCCGCTTCGAATGCGTTCCACCACCAACCCTGGTGGCTTCCCTTGGGTGAAGCAGCGGTTTCGTATTCAACCCGATATTGACCCTCGGGAGGCAGTACGCACTGGCGCCAAGGTCAGTTACGTCGGCAAGCACGCCAATCGGCCCTTTATCCCTAGTTTCCTGGCGGATAACCCCCACCTGGATCAGGAGTCTTACGCAGCCTCGCTGGACGAACTCGATCCTGTTACCAGGGCGATGCTGAAGGAAGGTCGCTGGGATGTTTCTCCTGATGCCCGTTTCAAGCGGCATTGGGCACGTTACTACTCCCGTCGAGGCGAGTATTTCACCTTGGGCTTGAATGGCTCTGGCCCCATGCACCACATGGATTCTCTGCAGCGTATATTCGTTACAGTAGATCCTGCCACCAGTTCCAAATTCGGCCCTGGTGACATCTTGAACTGGCGAAAGCAGCCCAGTTACACCGTAATTTCCATCTGGGCTTTAACCCTGAATTATCACCTGCTCTGGCTGGATATGGTCCGGTTCCGCAGGGAAGCTCCCGATGTCATCCTGGCGATGAAGAACATCAATCGCAGATGGAAGCCTGACTATTTCCTGGTGGAAGGTAATGGAGTGGGGATGCCGATCTTACAGGCGGCTGCGCGCGAGGGTCTCACAGTTCAGCCGATCATCACCAGGGTCGATAAGGTTACCAATGCCACCGAGGCGATGATCCGCATGAGTCAGGGTCGTATCTGGTTCCCGGAGGAAGCGTCCTGGTTAAGTACGGCTGAGGACGAGATCTTCTTCTGGACGGGCGCTCCTACAGAGACCGACGACATCGTGGATACGCTCAGCAATGCGGCTCGTAACATCTCTTGGGATGAGGGTGCTGTGATGCCCGATAACCCAGAGAATCCTGACGGTCCTATCCCGGAGAATACCGATCTCCCTTCGATAATTGACGACCTTTACAGTAATAGATACGATAACGAAAACCCATTCGGAAGTTACGTATAAACAACCCCCACCTAAAGACGGGAGCTTTGCAACTTAACTCCCCGCACCTACAGGCTGCGGATCATCATTAGTCACGATAGGCTTGTTTACGTAGCCCTTGGCTCGCAGGTTGCGAGCCGCATTGAAATCGGCGTTAGCCTTATGTCCACACGCTCTACACTCAAACTCGGATTGGCTTTTGCGATTGGATTTGTCGCAGTGTCCACATTTCGAACAAGTTCGGCTGGTGTTGCGTGGATCAACTACGATCACCGTAACGCCTGCCAGTTCGGATTTGTACTCGATAAATCTTCGCAATTGATGGAATGCCCATCCGGAGATTCGTGCTCGTTGACTTTTGCGAAACCGTGTCCTGTCGCGAATGCCGGTCAAATCTTCCAGCGCAATCGCGGCATGATGTGCCTTTGCCGTGTCAACGATTCGTCGTGCTATTTGGTGGTTCGCTGTGCTCCTGTAATTGGATTCGTATCGTTTCAACCGTTTCAGATGCCGCTTTGCAGAACGTGTTCCACATGCTTGAAGTTCAGACCGAAGCTCGCCGATTCGCTTTCGCACTACTTCAACTGCTTCGCCAGTGTAAGTGTTTCCAAGCGAATCAACTGCGATTTTATCGACACCAAGATCGACGCCGACGACTTCATTTGGAATGTCTTTGGCGGGGGTATTGAAGTCTATGGACACAAGCAGATAGAACGTGCCACTGTGGTACACAAGATCGGCTTGGCCGGTCTTGATAGCTTCTTGAAGTCGCTCATACTGGTAAGAAGCAATGACCATAGGAATGACTTTACGACCTTCAACCGTGGACAAACTTACGTGCGTAAATCCTTTGAATCGCATGATGCGTTCGTCGTAAATAATGGCAGATCGTGGCTTGAATACCGGGCAGATTTTCTTGTCACGCTTGAAGCATTCGACAGCTTTGCCGATAGCCCGAACTGTCAATTGAGCGCCCAGTCGTGTCGATTCTCGAATCGCGTAGTAGACAAGTTTGTGGATATTAGGTTGGGAAAAGACGCGATTGTCGAATCCAGCCCGCGCGGCAGTATTTGCGGCACTGTTAAACTCAGCCAACGTGGCGAGCAGGATTCTTTTTTGCTC